>NICF_comb_assmDRAFT_10000057_pt1 | contig 74865 bp, 74 predicted proteins | sample NewIslPassag4_SG_FD_11279 | JGI IMG/M metagenome (IMG submission 11279)
TGCGACACCTCTCGACGCGGATCCGCAAAGCCGCGTCGATCTCGGTCGCGTTGTGAGGAACTGAATGCGAGGGGGATACAAACGAATGGTCGGGGTGGGCAGATTCGAACTGCCGGCCTCACGCTCCCAAAGCGCGCACTCTAACCAGGCTGAGCTACACCCCGACATCCCTTAGCGTACCAAGTGGCGCGTGCAGCGTCCTGAAGATCAGGCCTTCGCAACGGCTTCCGGTAGCGCGCACCCGATGATCTCGTTCACGTCGCGAACGCCCTCCCGTTCGAGCCACGCCTCCAGCCCGTCGAGGACATCCAGCGGCGCCCGCGGGTTCGCGAACGTGGCCGTCCCGACCTGCACCGCCGTTGCTCCGGCCATCAGGAATTCCACCGCATCCTCGCCCGTGCGGATGCCACCACAGCCGATGACCGGTACTTTCACCGCCCGCGCGACGTCATACACGATGCGCAGCGCGATTGGCTTGATGGCAGGCCCGCTGAGCCCGCCTCGCGCGCGTGGCAGCACGGGCCGCCGCCGTTTCAGGTCGATCGCCAGTCCCAGCACAGTGTTGATGCAGCAGAACGCCGCTGCGCCTTCTGCCTCGCACGCCAGTGCCAGCTCCACAGGATCCGTGACATTCGGCGTGATCTTCACGATGACCGGGAGGTCGGTGTTGCGAACCGCCGCCCGCGTCGCGCGAGCCGAAGCCTCGGGGTCCTGCCCGATTTCGATCCCGCCGATGTCGACGTTCGGACAGCTGATGTTCAGCTCCAGCGCGGCGATGCCGGGTATTCCGTCGAGTGCCGCCGCCATCTCACCGAACTCCTCGATCGTGTCGGCGGCGATGTTGACGATGACCGGCACGTCCCACTTCGCCCACTGCGGCGCGAACTCATCGATGACTTTGTCGAGGCCCACGTTCTGCAGGCCGATGGAGTTCAGCATCCCCCCGGGCGTCTCCGCGACGCGCGGCTGCGGGTTCCCGGCCCGCGGAAGCGGCGTCACGCCCTTCGAAACCACCGCGCCGAGCCGGTTGATGTCGAACTGCTTCGCGAACTCGAACCCCCAGCTGAACGTCCCCGATGCGGTCATCACCGGGTTCGAAAGTACAAGCCCGGTCTTATGCCCCGGGGCGAGGTCAACGGAGAGATTCGGCGCCATCACGCCAAGTGTAGGTGGCTCGCTCGCTACTCCGCCATCGCTCGCAGACGAAGGGCCGCCCATCCCGGGCGGCCCTTCGTTCGCCGTTCGCCTTGAGCCGTTCGACTCCTATGCGTACCGCTCTTCCTTCCACGGGTCACCGTAGATGTGGTACCCGTAGGTCTCCCAGAAGCCCGGCCGGTCGCGCTCCAGGAACTGGATGCCACCGACCCATTTCGCGCTCTTCCAGAAGTACAGGTGCGGCACCACCAGCCGCATCGGCCAGCCGTGCTCCTTCGTGAGCGGCTGCCCGTTGTGGCTATGCGCAAACAGGACGCCCGGGCGTTTCAGGTCTTCGAGCGGCACGTTCGTGGTGTACCCGCCGTAGCAGTGGATCATCGCGTACTTCGCTTCCGGCTTGAGCTTGATCGCGTCAAGCAGCGCCGTGAACGGGACCCCCTGCCACTCGTTGTCGAACTTGCTCCACGTCGTCACGCAGTGGATGTCGCTGACATCCGTAACCTGCCCGAGCGCGTTGAACTCTTCCCAGGTGAACGTCTTCTCTTCCTCGACCAGGCCCCAGACGTGGAACCGCCACGTCTCGAGCTCAATGCGCGGAATGTTCCCGTAGTGCAGCACCGGCCACCCGGTCGTCAGGTGCTGGCCGGGAGGGAGGCGAAGCTTCCCGTCAGGTCGAAGCTCCCTGGTCGACTGCATTACCATCTGTCGTCCCTCACTTCATGTGCGTGGGCGTTCCGTTGGTCCCCAGCGTACCTGCTGGGGTTGCACTCTGCCATCGCCGCGATTCGCTCTGCACGTACTCTCAATACTCCGCCGAACACCTGGTCTCACGGTAGTTGCGGCGTTCCCGTCCGGTTACCCAGGAAACCGCACCTCACCGGGGAGAAACGCTCGTTTAGAGGTTAAAAGCAGGCGGAATGACGAATATTTTACAGCCCGATTACGGGTTTCAGGCCCTTGTAGGAATCCACGTGAGACAACGTGAGCCGCAACCCTGATGTATGGAGGCCACGAATGTCACGTCGGCTCGCCGCCCTGGGGGGCGGCCTGCTGGCCCTGGTTCTCGGCGCGGTGCTGCTCGTCACTCCCAATGGCGACGCCAGCGCGGCATCCCTGCCACCGCTACCCCAGGGCTGGCCAACCACGTTGCAGCTCGGCATGGCCGATGGGCCGGGCGGCGCACGCGCCATGAAGAACACCGCTCCCTTCGGCTTCCGCTACCAGTACCTGGCCGGTGGCGTGAACACCGGGAACGGTTGGGCGAACTGGAACCCGAACGGCGACTTCGTTCGCTACTACATCGAAGACTCGGTCGCGAATGGCATCACGCCCGTCTTCACCTACTACCAGATTCGCCAGTCCGCACCGGGTGCCTCGCAGGGTGAATCAGACGGCGTCTACAACAACCTGCAGAACACCACCACGATGCGGGCGTACTTCAACGACCTGAAGCTCTTCTTCCAGAAGGCCGGGGCAACGAACGCGTTCACCGTTCTCCACGTCGAGCCCGATCTCTGGGGGTACCTGCAGCAGCGCGCCAACGGCTCCGACGACGCGTCTCGCATTCCCGCCAGGGTCGCGGCGACCGGGCTGAGCGAACTGGCCGGCCTCCCCGACAACGCGGCCGGGCTCGCGCAGGGCATTGTTCGCCTGCGCGATCGCTACGCACCGAACGTGCGGCTCGGGTACCACATGAGCGTGTGGGGCACCGGCGTCGATATCCAGTACGCCAACCCCTCCGACTCCCAGGTCGACCAGCTCGCCACGCGTGCCGGCAACTTCTACAAGTCCCTGCGCGCGAACTTCGACATCGCGTTCGCCGAGTTCAGCGACCGCGACGCCGCGTTCAAGCAATACGTCTACGGCGATGGCGGCGCGTCCTGGTGGGACGCCGGCGACTTCTCCCGGTTCGCCCGTTTCCTCGGCAAGTTCTCTGAAGTGAGCGGCAAGCGCATCGTTCTGTGGCAGATCCCCCTGGGCAACACCAAGATGCGCGCCATGAACAACACCTGGGGCCACTACCAGGATAACCGCGTCGAGTGGTTCCTGGACAACCCGGGCCGCGTCAACCTCACCACCTACATGAATTCGGGCGTCGTCGCCTTCCTGTTCGGCGCGGGCGCCGCGGGGGCCACCTGCGCGTCCGACTGCATGGGCGACGGGGTCACGAACCCGGCGCCGATCAACGGCAACACCATGACCAGCTTCAACGCCGACGACGATGGCGGCTTCTTCCGCCAGAAGGCGAAGGAGTACTACGCGGCGGGCGCCATGCAACTCCCGGCGGCTGGTTCCCAGCCCGCGCCGACGAGCACCCCGGCGCAGCCAACGTCGACGCCGACGAAGACCGCAACGCCGGCGCCTACGAAGACGGCCACGCCAACGCCCACGAAGACTGCAACCCCCGCGCCGACGAAGACGGCGACCCCACAGCCCACCGCGACTACTCCCGTGACGGTCACCTGGACCACCTCGGCGTCGGTTTCGCCGAGCACCGTCCGGCGCGGCGGTACCGAGCGCATCACCGTGACCGCACGGGCGAACGTCGCAACCCGGGCGCTGCTGGACGTCGAGGTCTACGACTCCGCCGGCCGGAAGGTGTACCAGCAGTTCTTCGACAACCGCTCCTTCACGGCGAATACGAACAGCACGGTAACCGTCTCGTGGACCGTGCCGTCGAACGCGGCCACCGGTACCTACACCGTGAAAATCGGCGTGTTCTCGCCCGGTTGGGGCCAGCTCTACCACTGGAACGACCGCGCAGCCACGTTCCAGGTCACGCGGTAACCGAACTCCTGCGGGCATGAACGAAGCCCCGTTCGGAAGAACGGGGCTTCACGTTGTTCGACGAAGGGTTTGCGTCTAGCCCTGGCCACCCTGGCTGGCCTGCTGCCGCCGCATGTACATCGTGCCGCTCTGCGCCAGCGGCTTGAACGCCCGCTCCATCGCGGCGCCTGCCGCCTCAACCGTCCACGGCTCCGTGCGGATGAGCTGGCAGATCGTTTCCGGGTTGCTCATCAGCGACAGCGTGTAGCCCTGCGCACCGATGACCCAACCGTTGAGCCAGCCCGACTCCTTGCTCGCGATGTAGGTCACCGGGACCGCGATATTGTTCGGCGAGCGCTCGGGATCGTCCTCACGAACTTCGGCGCCCGGGATGGTCGCGATCATGCGGGTGGCCGCTGCCGGCGAAATCGCGTTCGCCGTCACGCCGTAGCGATGCAGCGCGTTCGCGCACGACCAGGTCAGGCCAACGATGCCCATCTTCGCCGCCGCGTAGTTCGGCTGGCCCGGCGCGCCGAACAGGCCCGAAACCGACGTGAAGTTGATGAGCCGGTAGTTCCCTTCCCGGGCCTGCCGCCAGTAGATCGACGCGAACTTGGTGGTGTTGAACGTGCCCTTCAGGTGCACATTGATGACCGCGTCCCAGTCCTCTTCCGACATGTTGAAGATCATGCGGTCGCGAAGGATGCCCGCGACGTTCACCAGCACGTCGAGGCGGCCATATTCGTTCAGCGCGGTCCGGATGATGTTCTCCGCGGCCTCATGGTCGGCCACATTGTCGTAGTTGGCGACAGCCGTGCCGCCAGCGGCCTTAATCTCGTTGACGACGGTCTGGGCGGGAGTGCTGTCCGGGTTCGTGCCGTCGACGGCCACGCCGAGGTCGTTCACAACTACCGCGGCGCCTTCGGAAGCAAGCATCTTGGCGACCGCCGCACCGATGCCGCGGCCAGCGCCAGTTACGACGCAGACTCGTCCATCAAGGATTCCCACTGCACAACTCCTCTTCGTTTGCCTCGCCTGGATGACCTGGGGCACCCGGCAGCGAAATCATACGCTCACGCGAGCGGTAGGGCATGCGCGAGCAGGTGATTGACGCGCTAGAACGATAGTTCTATGGTCATAATCGGCGTCCGAGCCGAAAAGATCTGCTCCACGCGACCATAACGCGTTGAGCGGCTACGATGAGTGTTCTACGGTGCGCTCCGGGCCCGGCCCGGGGATCGCCTCCCGCGTACAGCGCGCGGGTACATCCCGAACACATCGAGGTCCCGGAATGAAGGTCGTCTTTTTCGAAGACGTTGAAGGCACTGCGCAGGTCGGCGAAGTAAAGGAAGTGCGCAACGGCTTCGCGCGCAACTACCTCCTGCCGCGCAACATCGCTGGCCCCGCTACCCGCGAGAACATCCAGCGCGCGACCGCACTCGCCGAAAAGGAAGCACGCCGCCAGGAGAAGCTCGACGCCGAAGCCCGGACCAAGGTCGAGGCCCTCGAGGGCTACACCGTCACCGTGGAAGCGCGGGTTGGCGAGACCGGCCGCCTCTTCGGGTCCGTCACCAACCGCGACATCGCGGAGAAGATCAACGAGGCGAAGCAGCTCGACATCGATCCGCACATGGTGCTGCTCCCCGAGCCTATCCGCGAACTCGGCGCCCGGGAGATCACCATCAAGTTCACCCGGAATGTTTCCGTGCCGATCACGGTCGAAGTGGTGCCCGACGAAGCGTCGAAGCCCATCGTCGAACGGCTCGAAGCCGAGCGTGCCGCCCAGCGCGAGGCCGAGGAGAAGGCCGCCCGCGTTGCTGCGTACCAGGAAGAGCAGCGCAAGAAGGCTGCCGCCGCGGCTAAGTCCGATAACGCCGAAGAACAGGCCTGACTTCCCGCGAAAGGAGGTGACCGGGACCGCACCTTTTCCTGGCNTTGATGCTGGCGCCGGCTCGGTCCCTCCTTTTGCATGACGCTCGCACTCGAACGCCTCCCACCCCACGACATNGAGGCCGAAGAGGCCGTAATCGCCGCGCTCCTCGTCGATCCCGAGGCGATCTACCAGGTCGCGCCCATCCTCAAGGGCAGCGATTTCTTCCGCGAGAAGAACGGCTGGATCTACGAAGCCTGCCTTGCCCTCTGGGAGCGCGACGAAGCCATCAACCAGATCACCGTCGCTCACGAGCTCGCCCGTCGCGGCCAGCTCGAAGAGGTCGGCGGCCAGACATACCTGGCCGAGATCATCCGGCGCCTGCCCACGAGCATCGGCGTCTCCTTCTATGCCCGCATCGTCAAGCGCGACGCGACCTATCGCGGGCTGATCCACGCCGCCACGGGCATCATGCAGATGGCCTATGAGGCGCCGCCGGAGATTGAGTCCGTGTTCTCGCGGGCCGAAGAGCTCCTGCACCGCCTCCGCGGCGGCGAAAACTTCCGTGACTTCGTCCACATCAGCCAGGTCCTGCAAGCCTACCTCGACGTCGACGCCGAGACGGCCGAGAACCGCGAACTCGCGGCGATCCAGACCGGCTACAGCGACCTCGACACGCTGTTGGGCGGCCTCAAGCGAACGGACCTCATCATCGTCGGCGCCCGCCCGAGCGTCGGAAAGTCCAGCTTCGCCCTCGGTATCGCGCGCAACGCCGCCATTAACCAGGGAGCGAACGTCATCTTCTTTTCGCTCGAGATGTCGGCCGAGCAGCTCGCCGTGCGCCTGCTCTCTGCCGAGTCTGGCGTTGATTCGACCCGCCTGCGCCTCGGCCAGCAGACCGAGCTCGAGGAGCGCCGCATTATCCGCGCTTCTGGTGTTCTTTCCGAGGCGAACATCTGGTTCGACGACACGCCAGTGCTTACGGCGTCGCAGCTTCGCGCCAAGGCGCGCCGCTTCGCCGCCGAACGGGGCCTCGACCTCATCATCATCGACTACCTGCAGCTCATGCAGGGCGAGTCTGGCTCGAGCCGCGAGAACCGCGTCCAGGAAATCAGCCACATCTCGCGGACGCTCAAGGGCCTCGCCCGTGAGCTCGACGTGCCGGTCATCGCCCTCGCGCAGCTNTCCCGCGCCATCGAGAANCGCCACCCGCGAATCCCGATGCTCTCCGACCTTCGCGACTCNGGTTCTATCGAGCAGGACGCCGACGTGGTCATGTTCCTGAGCCGCGAGGAGCTCTACGTAACGCCCGAACAGTGGGCCGCGCAGCATCCCGAGCTTCCCGAGAGCACCTACCCGAAGGGCGTCGCGCAGGTCCATGTCGCGAAGCACCGCAACGGCCCAACGGGCGTCGTCGAGCTCCGTTTCCGCGAGCGCCTGGCCAAGTTCGAAGACTGGGTGCTGCGAACCGACGAGCCGCCGCTATGACCAGCACCGACCGCTTCTCCGGCTTCCCGGGTGTCAGCAAGGGTACGGCGCTGCCGAACGCCTTCTTCACCGATGTCCTCCCCAAACTGGAGGAACCCGGCGACGTGCTGGCGTTCCTCTGGGTGTCGCGGGTCGTACAGGAGCAGCGCGGCGAAGCCCGTTTCGCCTCCGCCGAGCAGATATGGCAGATCGCCCCGGCTCGCGCCTCGTTCGAAGCTCTCGGCGGCGGGCGTCCCGGCCTCGAACGTGGCCTCGAACGGTGCCGCGAACTTGGTGCGCTGCTGGCTCTCCGGCTGACGGGCCAGGGCCGCGACGAGACCGTCTACTTTGTGAACAACCCCGGTTCGCGACGCGCGGTTGCCCGTGCCCGCGCCGGCGAGCTCAAGCTCCGGCCTGAAACGGTCGCGCTCCCGGTCGAAACCGAGCAGCGCCCGAGCATCTTCCGCCTCTACGAAGAGAACGTGGGAACGGTCACGCCGCTCGTCGGCGAACGCCTGCTTGCGGCCGCCGAGGAGTACCCCCCGGAATGGATCGAGGAGGCCTTCCGCGAGGCGGCCGAGCGCAATCGCCGCAACTGGCGCTACATCGAACGTATCCTGCAGAACTGGGCCCAGGAGGGCCGTGGCTATGAAGCGTCTGGACGAGATTCTTTCGAAGAGAGGAAGCGTCGTTACCTCGGCGGGGCTCTCGGCGGCGTCGCCGGACAACGATGACCTCCCCGACGAAGAGGAGGGCGCCTGCCCCATCTGTCGCGGCGCCGGGTTCGTGCGGCGCCAGCGCGCGCTCGACGACCCGATGTTCGGCCGCGCCGAGCCCTGCGACTGTGCCCTCGCCGAATCGCCCGACGCCCGCCGCAGCCGTCTCGAGCGCCTGAGTAATCTCGGTTCGCTCACCCGTTTCACGTTTGCCTCGCTCGACCCCGAAGGCCGCGATGGTAAGTCACCCTCGTTCCGGCGGGCGGTCGAAGCCGCAAAGGCCTATGCGGAGTCGCCGAAGGGATGGCTCGTGCTGACCGGCGCCAGCGGCAGCGGCAAGACGCACCTCGCCGCTGCCATCGCGAACCGCCGCATCGAACTGGGAAAGCCCGCTGTCTTCATGGTCGTGCCCGACCTCCTCGACCATCTGCGCGCCAGTTACAGCGCCGAGGAAGAGGAGGCCTCCTTCGACCAGCTCTTCGAACAGGTGAAGACCACTCCACTCCTGCTCCTCGACGATATCGACGCCGTCGCGGGCACGCCGTGGTCGAAGGAGAAGCTGTTCCAGATCCTGAACCACCGGTACAACGCCGAACTCCCGACCGTGTTCACCTGCTCGGTGTCCCCACGCTCGCTCGAAGACCGCATCGCCACCCGCCTTACCGACGAGCGGATCGCGACGGTCGTCGCTGTGGATACCGGTACCGGCGGGCAGTATCGCCAGGTCGGGGGCATGTCGCGCGAGCGCCTTGCCGAGATGCAGTTCCGCGACTTCGATCTCCGCGGCAATGGCCTGCTTCCTGAAGAACGCGAATCGCTCGAAGCGGCGTTCCGTACCGCGCGTGACTACGCCGAGCACCCGAGCGGCTGGCTCGTCCTGCAGGGCGCGAACGGCTGCGGCAAGACGCACCTCGCCGCCGCCATCGCGAACCGCGTCCTCGCCGATGGTGGGGACGTCTTCTTTGCCGTCGTCCCCGACCTGCTCGACCACCTTCGTGCCTCCTTCGCCCCGGGCCGCGAAGTCGGCTACGACGAGCTGTTCGAACAGGTCCGCAGCAGCGGCCTGCTCGTGCTGGACGACCTTGGCGCGCACGCGTCGTCACCGTGGGCGCAGGAGAAGCTGTACCAGATCGTGAACTACCGCACGGTCGCCGGACTGCCGACCGTGGTCACCACCGATCGCAGTGACGACGAACTCCGTGCTGCGCACCCGCGCATCGTCGCGCGGATTGTCGATCCTCGCGCCGGTTCGGTGGTCCGAATCCTCGCGCCTCACTACCGCCTCGGCCGTGCCCTCGAACAGCGCCCCGGCCCGCCGCGCCGCCGCTAAGCTTCGGGCGCGATCGGCCGGTCGATCGGCAACTCGAAAAACACCGTGTTTGGAGGACCTTCCTCCTCCGGGTCGACTCGCGTGCAGAGCTTCGTCCACAGCGCGAGTGCGGGGCCGTTCGTGCTTTCGGTGTGCAGGGAAACCATCTGGTAGCCGTTCTTCAGCGCCCAACGGCGCGCCGCTTCCGATAGCCGCTGCGCGAGCCCGCGCCGCCGGTGCGTTGGCGCCACGTACACCCGTCCCAGTTCGCACGTGTGCTCCGGGTCATACCGGCCCGGGAACCACTGCTGCGGCGACCGGTGCCTGATGGCCGCGGTCCCCACGATCTGCCCGTTGTCGTCGGCGACGAACAACCGTTGCCGCGGGTTATCCAGGTACGAGCCCGCCAGGTCTTCGATGTCGCCGTGCCACTCCGGGCGGAACCCGGTCTCGTAGTCGTGGTCGAGGATGAAGCGCATGAATGCGTGCGTCGCCGGGACGTCTTCCCGGGTGAGGGGCCGTATGCAGATCTTGTCGGTCATCGAAGTCCTCCAGAGGTGCCTAGCGGGCGTGGGGGTTCAGCCGGCGGCGAATGCTTTCGCCGGTGAGCGAAACCACCAGGCACGACAGGGTGATTGCGGTCCCGGGCACGATCAGCACGTGGGGCGCTCGTTCGAGGAAGCGCATCCCGTCGGCGAGCATGGCGCCCCACTCCGGCGTCGGCGGCTGCACACCCACCCCGAGAAACGACAGTCCCGCGATCGCCAGGACGGAATACGAATACCGCACCACCGCGAGCACGAGCAGCGGCGCCGCGATGTTCGGCAGAAGGTGCCGCACGAACACCCGCAGGGGGCCCGCGCCGACCGCTCTTGCGGCCTCGATCATCGGTGCGCTGAGGAGCCTTCGCGTCTCCACCCGTGCTACCCGGGCGTAGTTCGTCCAGCCAAACAGCCCGAGCGTGAGCACGAGCGTGTGGACGCCGCCTCCCGAGAGTCCACCCGCCGCGAGCGCCACGAGCAGGAACGGCATCGCCACCATCACGTCGATGACCCGGGCAATAACGAGGTCCGCAAGACCTCCGCCCGCGCCGGAAGCCACTCCGATGACGGTGCCGAGTGCGCCCGAGAGCAGCACCACCAGCACGCTCACGCCGAGCGTCAATCGCCCGCCGTGGAGCACGCGGCTGAGCAGGTCTCGCCCGAGCTGGTCGGTGCCGAGCGGGTGCTCCAGGCTCGGTCCCTCGAGCCGGCGCTCCAGGTCCTGCTCCGCGGGATCGATCCTCCAGGCGAGCGGACCTGCGAGCACGAGCACCAGGAGCAGTAGCACGCCCCAGAGGGGCGTCAGCTTCGAAAGGAAGCGCGTTTGAGTTTGCGGGGGAGAACCGGGCGCCTGTGCGGCGTCGGCCATCATTGCTCGCTCCTCCGCAGCGCCGGGTTCACCGCCCACGTCGCGAGATCGGCCAGCCGCCCGCACGTCACCGCGATCGCGACCTGCACCAGCAGTCCTGCCTGCACCATCGGGACGTCGCGCTGCGCCACTGCATCGAACAGCAGACGCCCCGCCCCCGGGATGGCGAAGATCACTTCGACGACGAGCGAAGCCGAGAGCGCGCTCCCGGCCAGGATCCCGAGCAGGCCGAAGACGGGTGGGAGTGAATGCGGTAGCAGGTGGCGCAGCAGGATGGTTCGCTCCCGGAGGCCCTTCGCGCGCGCGGTGCGTGCCCAGTCCGACGCGCCGTGCTCTGCAATGCCCTGCGCGACGAGCCGCGCGAACAGCGCCCAGGGGTAGGCCGCCAGCGTCAGTACCGGCACGATTGCCGCCCGGGGCGAATCCCACCCGGCAACCGGCACAAGGTGCAGCCACAGCCCGAGCAGGATGACCAGCAGCAACGCCAGGAAGTAGTCGGGGATCGATAGGCCGAGTTGCGTCACCACGAGCATGGCTCGGTTGAGCCACTGCGATCGCACCGCAAGGATTCCGACCGGGACCGCCGCCACCAGCCCGAGCGCGAGCGACCCGAACGCGAGCGTCAGCGTTGTTGGAAGCCGTTCCATGAGCTGCGGGAACACCGGGCGGCCGGTGACATAGGACTCGCCCATGTCTCCCCGCACCGCATCGCGAAGCCACCGTCCGTACTGGACCACCAACGGGTCATCGAACCCGGCCGCCGCCCGGATCTCCTCGAGTTTGACCGGGTCCGCCGGTGCTTCGCCGTGTTGCGCCCGCCAGAGGGCAAGCGCCGGGTCTCCGGGCATCCGCAACGTCAGCGCGTACGCGACAAATGTCGCCGCCAGCGTGGTGAGTACGATCGCTACGAGTTCGACGGCAATCGTTCGTTTCACGCCCGGGCTTAGCGTTTCGTGATCTGCTCGGTGAGCACCAGGAGGTCGGTTGGGTGGGGCTGGTACCCCTCAATCGAATCCCGCACGGCGTCGATCTGCAGGTACGAACTCAGCACAATCGTCGCGACGTCCTCCTCGATGATCCGTCGCTCGACCGCCCGGTACGCGTCGTACCGCCGTTCCTGGTCGCTCTCGGCGAGCGCTCGGGCGATCAGGTCGTCGGCGCCGCTGTACTGGCTGAGGTTGTTTGGTCCGTCGCCCGCGTAGTCGGCGGTGTAGATGAACTCCGGGTCGAGCAGCGTCATCGGGTTGCGCACGACGAGTACCAGGTCGAGTTCGCCCGCGAGGCCTTTCGTCTCCAACTGCGTGTAGTCGAGCACCTCTACCTTGCAGTCGAAGCCAGCGTCGTTCAATTGCTGCTGGAGCACCTGAGCGACGTCGGGGAGTTCCGGCCGTGTTGCGTAGGTGGTGATGGTTAGCGACGGCCTGTTCGACCCTGAATATCCCGCCTCCTCCAGCAACCGGCGCGCGAGTTTGACGTCTTCTTCGGGCCCGCGCAGGTCCGGGTTCCCCCACGGGAGGTCCGGGCTGAACAGCCCGGCCTGGGGTGCCGCCTGCCCTTCGAGCACGGTATCCACCAGCACCTGGCGGCGAACGGCGTGGGCGACGGCCTTTCGGACGCGAACGTCAGCCGTTGGACCCTTCGCCGTGTTCAGATGCAGCGCCCGGTATCGCGGCAACGGGAGTGTGTGGAGGGTGATATTCCTGCTGCCTTCCAGGGCGTCCTTGTCCGCCGGGCTGATGATTCGTGCGATGTCCGCCTCGCCGTTCCGGATCATGTTGGCCCGGGTACGGCCGTCCGGCACCACCAGGTACTCGGCCGACTTCACTCCCGGCGTCCCTCGCCAGTAGTCGTCGAACGCTTCGAGCCGCCGGCGGTCGCCCGGGCGGAACTCCACCAGCCGGAACGGCCCGGTACCGATCGGCAGCGCCGTCGCCGGGTTCTCCTCATACGACGACGGTTTGTAGATAGCGAAGGAGCCTTCGGCCAGCAGCGCCGGCATGAACGGCACCGGCCGCTGTGTGGTGATGATGATGTCGTTGCCCTCGGCGCTCACCTGCGCGCCACGAAAGGCGTCGAACGCGCCGTTCTCCCCGGCCTGCCGGCCCAGGACATACACGACATCGTCCGGGGTCACCTCCGAGCCGTCGTGAAAGCGAACGCCTTCGCGGAGCGTAACGCGCCACCGCGTCGGCTCCTCCTGCGACCAGGCGGTCGCGAGCCCGGGTTCGAGCGTGGCGTCGTATGAAACCCGGACAAGGCACTCGGCGACGCCGTCTCGAAACGGATAGACCGTGTCCTCGATGTACACCGCCGGCTCGAAGGGGTCGGCGATGGTCAGCGACTTCCGTTCGTTCCCGGTGGGCGCAGGCCGATCCCCGGGGTCCTTCGCCTCATCGTCATCTCCGCCGCACGAAACCCCGGCCAGCAGCGCCGCGCTTCCTGCCAGCCCGGCCAGCATTCGCCGCCGGGACAACCGAAAATCAATCGAGTTCACAGGTGTCTTCCTCCGCCTCCAGGGGGCACGCTTCGACGGCCTCTCTCCCGTTTCGCTAGAGCACGTGTGGGGTTCTCTCGCTTAAGGGCGCGTGGCAACGAGCGCGTATCGCCGGTCCTCGTCCCGCGCTTCGGCCGCCGAAACCTCCTCGAGCGAGTACACCGCCACGTCCGCATACCCGGCTGCTCGAAGCAGGTCGATCACCGGCTCCACCGACTTCATCTGCATCACCGGGAGGGAAGCCCGGGTCTCTGCGGAGTACGCCTCGGCCCACGCTCGCGCGACCTCGGTCTGAAGTTCCGAGGTCTGCTTCTCGTCGTCATCCACGAACCAGAGCGAGTCGATGATCACCACGCGACCGCCTGGCCGGAGCAGCCGGTGCCAGTTCGCGAACGCAGCCGACGGGTCGCGAAGCGTCCACAGTACGTGTCGCGACATAACCACGTCGAACGTCCCGGGTTCGAAGTCCGGCGCCACGGCGTCGCCAATAAGGAAGCGCGGGGCGCGTTCGACTCCCTTCGCCTTTTCGAGCGCGAGCCCCAGCATTCCCTCCGAAAGGTCCACGCCGGTGACCTTGTGGCCCAGCTCGGCCGCGAGAAACGCAAGGAACCCGGTGCCGGTGCCGACGTCCAGCACATCCGAGGGGCTATCGGGGAGCAGGCGCTTCAGCAGCCCGAGCCACGCCGCCCTCTCCGCATCGCTCCCGATGCCGTGGCCGGGCGACGCGTCATACGTCTCGCTGCGAATGGTCCAGTATTTGTTAATCCTGTCCTGGACAGCCGACTGGTTGCTTGGTCCTGCCTTTCCCATGCGGAAACTTTCGCACAGTGTTGCAACTATTTGCAAATACAAGTCCTTGCAGAAACTGCTGTCCGCAAGCAGGTGTCATGGCATCCAGTACGCAATACGATGGTCGGACATCTTGCACGGAGGTTCGGCATGCCCGATCGCACTGGAAAAGCCACATGGGAAGGCACGCTTCGCGAAGGGACCGGGCGCATGGCGCTCGGCAGCGGCGCCTACGAAGGCCCCTATTCGTTCAGCTCTCGCTTTGAAGAAGGTACGGGCACCAATCCCGAAGAGCTTATCGCCGCCGCCCATGCCGGCTGCTTCTCGATGGCCCTCTCCGGCGTCCTCGGCCGGGCGGGCCTCAACCCGCAGCGCATCGACACCACTGCCACCGTGAAACTCGCCCAGGGCGAGGAAGGCTTCCGCATCTCCCGTGTCGTTCTCGAAACCGAAGGCGTTGTGCCGGGGGTCGACGGGGCCACGTTCCAGCAGCTCGCCGAACAGGCGAAGCAGAACTGCCCGGTTTCGAAGGCGCTGGGAGCCGTTGAGATCGAATTAAAGGCGCGCCTCGCGAGCTAATACTCGACCAGACTCATCACTGGATTCGGGAGTTTTTCGACTCCTGCTGGGTCGTGGTGCCTCCGAAATTCCCTCCACTACGCCTCCCGGGCGTGAGCCAGTTCACGCATAGCGACTGTTTCGCATCCCTTTAGGAAGTGGTTAGGGTCCCGTAGGCGCCATTTAGGAACGCGGAGGGTTCCACCTGCGCAATGCTCCTTGTGACAACACCACAGGAGCCCTCCTCGTGACAACGCCCATCGCCATCAACACCTTCGACGCCGCTGCCAGCCTCGAGCAGCTTCGGACCCGGATCGCCGGCCAGGTCGTTCTCCCCGGCGACGAGCTCTACCAGGAAGCCCGCAAGGTCCACGACTTCCAGTGGGACCGCTTCCCGTCCGTTATCGTTCGCGTNGCCNACATCTCCGACATCGCCGAATCCGTGAAGTTCGCCCGGCGCCACCAGCTCCCGTTCACCGTCCGCAGCGGCGGGCATTCGGCCGCTGGGTACAGCGTCATGGACGGCGCCCTCGTCATCGATCTCTCGCAGTTCAAGCGCGTGGTCATCGACCCCGAACGCCGGCGCGCTCGCGTGCAGGCTGGGGCCACCAGCGGCGACCTCGCCGGCCCGGCCCATGCCTATGGTCTCGCCCTGTCCACGGGCGACGCCTCGAGCGTCGGCCTGGGTGGCCTCGCCACTGGCGGCGGCATCGGCTGGTTCGTCCGCAAGTACGGCCTCGCTGCCGACCGCCTTCGCTCGGCAAACATTGTGACGGCCGATGGCAACATCATCCGCGCCAGCGCCACCGAACACCCCGACCTCTTCTGGGCCATTCGTGGCGGCGGCGGCAACTTCGGCATCGTCGCCGAGTTCGAATTCGAGCTGGTCCCGGTCGGCTTCGTGCATGCGGGCGCACTGGTGCTCCCGCTGACGCCGGAAGTCGTTCGCGGCTATCTCGAATGCGCGCTGCGAGCACCCGACGAACTTTCGACTATCGGCGCCATCGGGTTCGCCCCGCCCGCCCCGTTTATTCCCGAAGACCGCGTCGGCAAGCCGGCCCTGGTGATCCTCGCGGTATGGGTCGGCGTCCCGGACGAAGGGGACCGCGCGCTCGAACCGCTCCGCAACCTCGCACCCGCTATCGCCGACACCATTCAGCCGATCCCCTACCCGGCGATGTTCGAGTACACGGCGGCCGCGTCAGCCCCACACGGTGCCACTATCCGTTCGATGTTCACGAACGAACTGCCGGATTCGGCGATCGACGACATGATCGAGAGCCTCGGGTCCGCCACGTCCCCGGTTGCGATGATCCAGTTCCGGCCGCTCGGCGGCGAATTCGCCCGCATCGACCGTGACTCGACCGCGTTCGTGCACCGCGACAAGAACTTCATGGTCACCGTTCTCAGCCTCTGGCTCGACGAGAACGACAATGGCGACGCCCACCGCGAGTGGGTTGAAACGCTCTGGTCAAAGATCAGCCACCTCCGCGACGGCGTGTATTCGAACTTCCTCGGGCTGGAAGGCGAAGCTCGCACCCGCGAGGCCTACACCGAGTCGGTCTACCGCCGCCTCGCCGAGGTGAAGGCCATGTACGACCCCGACAACGTGTTCCGGTACAACCAGAACATCCGTCCCGCGCAGGCGGCCCGGCAGGAAGCCGCCTGAACTCTGCTCCTCCACAACACGAGCGCCGCACTCCAGTGCGGCGCTCGTTCGCGTCCAGCGGAACCCCCATCCGGGTCGGGTACAATATATACGAAATGCGAATTTATCCCGGAGAACTCGTCCCGCTCGGCCACGGCATCTGGGTGCGCTCCGACGACGTCGTGGCAATCGAACCCATCCGCGACGGGCGAGGGCCTGGCAGGCGAACACGCGTCTGGGTGCGCGGCGTGCCCGAGCCGTTCGTTGCTTCCCGCACCGAGGAAGTCATCGTTCGCGACCTGGTGTCACCGCGCGATCTCGCCGAACGTACGCGCCGCCTCGAAAACGCCGTGGAGCGCGTGGTGGAGTCCATCGACCGGGTGCCCCCGGTCCTGCTTCGCGTGGTCGCCCAGGAAACCGGGCTCGACCTCAAGTCCGTCGCGGCCGACGCACGCCAGGCTGTCGGAAATGGCAACGGCGCATCGCCAACGAAGAGGCGCTCGCGCCGCCCCGACCCGGCGCAGCAGCCGCTCCTGAACCCCTGAGCCTAGGGCAACTCCATGCGGCGCAGCTGCTCATCCCGGCCGGCGATGAGCCACTCGTCGCCCGGCTGAACGAGTTCGTCCACGTTCGGATTGAAGCTCACTGAATCGCCGCGGATGCGCGCGAGCAGGAATACCCGGTACTTGTCCAGCAGGTCGAGAGCGCTGAGCGGCCGCCCCACGAGCCGGTCTGGCACGCGAATCTTCGCCACGCCATAGCTGGGCCCGAGCGACAGGTAGTCGCCCACGTGCCTGCTCCCGAGTGTATGCGCCAGGCGGACGGCCGCCTCCTGTTCGGGGCTGATCACGATGTCCGCCCCCGCGAGTTCGAGCGCCACGGCGTGGTCGTGCGTGCTGGCCTTCGCCACGACATAGGGCAGCGAGAGCCGCCGCTTCAGTGTCAGTGTCACGAGCACGCTGGCCGCGATATTGCTGCCGATCGCTACGACCACGCTTTCGTAGTCGTTCAGCGAAAGTGACTGGATGAACTCGAAGTCGCTAACGTCGCCTTCTGCCGCAAGGAAGGCGATATCGGCGATCTCGTTGACCCGTTCGCTGTCGCGGTCAACGGCCAGCACGTCGATGCCCGTATGGCTCAGTTCCTGGACGAGCCGCGAACCGAAGCGGCCCAGCCCCAACACCGCGACCGCCACTAGCCCAACCTCACGCTGTCTTCGGGATACCGGTAACTCACCTGGTGACGCGGCCGTGTCATGTAGAGCACAAGGATAAGCGGCGTGAACCTACCAACCAGCATCGCAATTGCGATCACCAGCCGTCCGCTCAACCCGAACGTCGCAGTGTCCGCCGAACTGAATCCCGTGGTTGTGATCGCCGACACGGCCTCGACCAGCACATCCAGAAACGGGTGATCGGACGTCGATGCAAGAAGGATCGCGAATCCGAACACCAGCGCGACCAGGGAGAGCGCAAGCGTCGTCGCCTGCCGGATAACGGGTTCGGGGATGCGCCGTCCGAACGCCGTGACTTCCTCGCGTCCACGGATCGTCGCCACCATCAGCGCGAACAGGAGCGAGAACGCGCCTACCTTCAGTCCACCAGCGGTCGACCCGGCGGCCCCGCCAACGAACATCTGGCCGACCATCGCGATTTTGGTTTCGTCGTGGGTTTTCTCCACGGGGATTGCGTCAAACCCTGCCGTCCGGGCGCTCGAAAGGAAGAACCCGTCCACCGCGCGCTGGAACGGCGGCACGCTGCCCAGCGTCTCCGGGTTCGACCACTCAATCGCCGTGTAGAACACCGCTCCCGTGGCAAGGATAGCCGCCGTGGTTAGGAAGATGAGCTTGTGGTCGAGCGGCAAATGGACGAACGACCGCCGCCGGGCAAGGGTCGCCAGCGGCAGGAACCCGATGCTGCCCGCCAGTACAAGCGCACTCACCACGGCGAGAATGGCGCTGTTTCCTGCGAAGCGTTCGAAATCGCCGCCGATAATCGTGAACCCGGCGTTGTTGAACGCCGAGATCGAATGGAACACCGCCCACCACGCGCTTCGGCCTACTGGCTCACCCTCGAGCGCGAACAGTGGCCACAACAGCACTGCTCCCACTGCTTCGAACGCGAGCGAAAACAGCGCGATACCCTTCGCGAAACTCATCGTCTCGCGGAGGGTTGGCGCGCCGTAATAGAGGCGCAGCAGGTGCTTGTCCCGAAGTCCCAGGCGCCGCCCGAGCGCCCAAAGCACCACGGTCGCTCCCAGCATGTAGCCCAGGCCGCCAACCTGGATGAGCGCCAGGATCACGATTTTCCCGAACAGGCTCCAGTGCGTGGTCGTGTCGACCACAGTGAGGCCCGTTACCGAAAGCGCCGACACTGCCGTGAAGAACGCGACCGAAAGCGACGTCGAAGCACCGGCCGCAGTCGACACGGGCAGCAGGAGCAGCGCCATCCCGACGACCAGGACGATCCCCGACCCTGCGGCGATCTGTAGCGCACCACTCCCGACAGGTGGCCTCCGCCGCCCGGGTCCCATCCGAGTGGTCAGTGTGCCCATGCGCCGCCGGCGAATTGTCTGCTGTCGTCTCATAGTCCGTGCGGTCGCCGGAAGTCGGGGCACATGCCGGTAGCATATCGCCGGTCTGTCCAGGCGTGCCGTATCCGCACGTGCATGGGCTGGGCTCATCCACCCCGGCGCGAGCGTGAAGTGACTCGCACAGGCGCTTCCTCCTGCCGGGTTCTTGTGAGCCATTTCATGGTTCGGCCAACCCCACCGCGGCACGCTCGAAGCGTCGATTCCCTGGGAGGCAGCGCCGTGAACATCTACGACCCCGAAGGAACATGGCGAGCCGAAACCGAGCTGCGGTACGCCCGCTTCCGCGAGCTGGAACGCCGTGGTCTCACGACTCGGCTGCCCGAACCCGGAGACTCGATCGACGAGGAAAGGGGCCTGCGCTGGTGGAGATACTTCAGCTTCGAAGCACCGCTCCACCGTGAACTCGAACGCCCCGCCTACGTCTGACGAGTCACCGGCACAGGCCCGGCAGTTCTGCCGGGCCTGTCCTCTCTCTGGCTCCCGGCCACTACAATGCGTGCGTGGATCTGAAATCCTTCATTCGCGACGTGCCCGATTTCCCCGTTCCCGGCGTCCTCTTCCGGGACATTACCCCGCTGCTCGGCAATGGCGAGGCGTTCTCCTACGTCGTCGATCAGATGGTCGCCGAGGCGAGGCAACACACTCCCGACGCCATCGTTGGCATCGAATCGCGCGGCTTTCTGTTCGGCGGGCCAATGGCGAACTGCATGGGGCTGCCGTTTGTCCCCATCCGCAAGCCTGGCAAGCTCCCCGCCGCACGCATGTCCATCGAATACTCGCTCGAATACGGCGAGAACCAGCTCGATATCCACGAGGACGCGCTCGCCCCGGGCGCCCGCGCCTACATCGTTGATGACCTGCTTGCCACCGGTGGTACCGCGCTCGCCAGCGCCAAGCTCGTCGAGATGATTGGCGGGACCGTTGCCGGGTTCGGGTTTGCCATCGAGCTGGCCGCGCTCGGCGGGCGCAAGCGCCTCATGCCGTATGAGGTGCATTCCCTGGTCGTCTACGAATAACGAGTAACGAGCGCCGCGAGTCCCGGCAGGCACGCTGGTAGCCGGCACTATCGCTGTCGCTGGTGCGCCTGCTTCCCCTGTCGTAAAGTAGCCAAAATCCAGCAGCGGCACCGGCAAATTATCGTGCCGGGAGCGGTCAAAGGAGATCATCGAACACGGCGTCAAATTGCACTCCGGCGCGGGAACTGGTGGGGACCCGTGGCGCAAAGCCCCGAAGCGGACGGTTCGCTCGCTTGAGTTGAACTCGCGGCTCTTCCTTCCATGAAGAAAGAGACTGAGGCCTTACAAAGTCGTATACGAATGAACGCCTTTGCCGCCTTAGGGAAAAGCTGCTTGTTAGCATGACAGCATGAACACGGCAACTAAACCGGAACTCGCCCTGGTGACGAGCCTCTACCGCACCACGAACGCGATCGTCCGAGAGCTCGATCAGCGCCTGGGTCGCGATCACAACGTCACGTTTATCCAGGCGGTTACCCTGCTCGCGGTGGACTCGTTCGATCGGCCGCAACCGCATCTCGTTGCCGACTACCTCTCCCAGCAGTCGCAGACGGTGACGGGAGTGCTCGACCGGCTCGAGCGTGCGGGGCATATCACCAGGCGCCGGGACCTGAACGATCGGCGCGCAGTGCGTCTCGAACTCACGGAGTCCGGACAGGAGCTCGTGCGCGGCATCAAGACGACGCTGCAGCGCCACGTGAACGATGTCGTTGCGGGGATCGACCCCGAGACACGGGCCCGGTTGAGTGAGGATCTCGAGGCGCTCGAGCGCTCGCTCCGTGCGGCCTCCACGCGCTAGCGGAACCCCTGCCAGCGCGTAGACTGGGTGGCATGGGCCGCCAGGTCGTGCCTCTCCGTATCCTTCGCGGACGAGGGATCGACGTCCTCGATCAGACGTTGCTTCCCCATCGCGAGGTTCGCCGCGAGCTTCGGGATGTGCCCGCGGTTTGTGAGGCCATCCGTGAACTGCGCATTCGTGGCGCGCCGCTGCTTGGCCTCGCAGGGGCCTGTGGCCTCGCAATTGCCGCCGAATCCGACGCATCCACCGGTGGCCTGCAGGCGGCCGCCGAGACCCTCATCGCGACGCGGCCCACTGCTGTGGACCTTGGCGCCTGCACCCGGGCCGCGCTTGCCCGTGCCCTGGCCGAACCGAACGAGGCTCGCCGCGCGGGTGTGCTCTGGGATTTCGCCGAAGCGTTGGCCGACGCCCGCCGCCGCGAAGACGAGGCCATTGCCGCGAATGGCGCTGCGCTCCTCCCGCATGGCTGTTCGGTGCTAACCCACTGCAACACTGGCGCCCTCGCGACCGGCGCCTTCGGCACAGCGCTTGGGGTTATCGCTCGGGCGTTCGGGGAAGGGCGCCTCGAACGTTGCTACGCCACGGAGACGCGGCCCCTGCTGCAGGGCGCGCGGCTCACTGCCTGGGAACTCCGCCAGCTCGGCATCCCCGGGACGCTCCTGCCCGATACCGCGGCCGCCTCCCTCATCGCGTCCGGTCGCGTCCAGGCCGTGATTACCGGTGCGGACCGCATCGCCGCGAACGGCGACACCGCCAACAAGGTCGGCACCTACGGCCTGGCCGCCGTCGCAGCCCGCCACGGCGTCCCCTTCTATATCGCCGCGCCCTGCACCACCGTCGACCTGGACTGTCCCGACGGCGCCCATATCCCGATTGAGTTCCGCGCCGCGTCGGAGGTTGGTGGGTTCGGCGAGCAGCGCTGGGCGCCCGAAGGGCTCGACGCCTACAACCCTGCCTTCGATGTCACGCCCGCAGAGTTGATCACCGCCATCATCACCGAGCGCGGCGTCGCCCGGCCCCCGTTCGGCGAGGCCCTCGAACGTCTCGTGCGCCTGCAACGCTCATAACCAGTACACTTATGCACGATTCCCTGGAGGGGCCCGGTGTCAGGTGCCATCGAACTGGCTGTGCTTGGCGGGTCCGGCTTCTACGAGATGCCGGGCCTCGAAGACGTTGAAGAGCTGGCCATCGAAACTCCATTCGGCCCCCCGAGCGACCGCGTTCGCGTTGGCACACTCGAAGGCGTTCGCGTCGCGTTCCTGGCTCGCCATGGCCGCACCCATTCAATCCTCCCGAGCGAACTGCCCCAGCGCGCCAACTTCTGGGCACTGAAGTCTCTCGGTGTTCGCCGGGTGCTCGCGGTGAGCGCCGTTGGCAGCCTCCGCGAAGACTACGCGCCCGGGCACATGATCGTCCCCGATCAGCTCATCGATCGCACGCTTGGCAGCAGGCCGAACACCTTCTTCGGCGACGGTGTCGTGGCGCATGTCGCGTTCGCCGAACCCTTCTGCCCGCGCATGCGCGCCGCGGCCCTGGCCGCTGCTTCGCCGGTGGCCACCGTGCACGATGGTGGCACTTACGTCGTGATCGAGGGCCCGGCGTTCGGCACCCGCGCCGAGAGCGAGCTCTATCGTTCGTGGGGCGCCAGCATTGTTGGTATGACTGCCCTCCCCGAGGCGAAGCTCGCCCGCGAGGCCGAGCTCTGCTACGCCATCCTCGCCGCGGTCACTGACTACGACGCCTGGCACGACACGCACGAGGCGGTCGATGCGGCGACCGTGTTCGAAGTGCTGCGCCGGAACGTGGATGCCAGCCGCGAAGCCGTGCGGAATCTGGTGCGCGCGCTCCCTGCGGTCGACGATTGTACGTGTGGCTCTGCGCTCGACGCCGCGCTCGTCACGCCGCCACACGCTATCACCGACGAACAGCGCGAGCGCCTGGGCCCAATCCTGAAGCGCCGCCTCGGAGATTCTCAATGACACTCCTGGTCACCGGTTGGGTGGCTATCGACGACATCGAAACGCCCTTTGGCAAGGTCGAAAACTCGCTGGGTGGCTCCGCCACCTGTGCCGCGCTCGCAGCCTCGCTGTTCACGCAGGTTCGGCTGCTTGCCGTCGTCGGCGAGGATTTCCCCGATCACATGCGGAAGGCCCTCGATCGGCCCGGCATCGATATCTCCGGGCTCGTCACCGTCGAGGGCGCGAAGACCAGCCGCTGGGGTGCCCGCTACCACTACGACATGAACACGCGCGACACCTGGTACCCAGAGCTGGGTATCAGCGTCGAATGGAAGCCCGAACTCCCGCCGCACTGGCGCGATTCCACCGCCGCCTGCCTCGCTGCGGGCCACCCGGTCGATCAGCGAAACCTGCTCTCATCGCTCGAGGAGCCCCGGGTCACCCTCGTCGACACCATCAAGATGTTCATCGAGGAGACTCCGAACGAGCTCCGGGAGACCTTCCGGGCAGCCGATATCGTGGTCATGAACGAAAGCGAGGCCCGGATGTTCGCGCAGAAGCCGAGCATCGCACAGGCGGGCCGCTGGCTCGTCGCCGACGGTGCCAAGAACGTGATTATCAAGCTCGGCGAATACGGCGCCGCCTTTATGAGCGGCGAGGAGTACTTCGTCGCGCCCGGGTACCCGCTGGAAGAGCTCGTCGACCCCACCGGCGCTGGCGACGCCTTCGCCGGCGGGCTCATGGGCTATCTCGACACCGTCCCCGAGATCAACTCGGCAGAAATCAGGCGCGGCATCATCTACGGTTCGACGGTCGCCTCGTTCTGCGTCGAAGGATTTGGCCCTTCTCGTCTCCTTACATTGACGCGCGACGAGGTCGAAAAACGGTATCGTGAGTTCCGCATGTTAACCCACTTCGAGGCGATACCCTGATGGCCGAACGCGAGGTCCGCTGGCAGGGAGCGTTCCGAAGCCGCTACGACTACGTGGTCCAGACGCTCCGCGACCGCGACCAGATTCGCGAATTGCTGCGTCCTCGCGTTGAGTACACCGCCTACGCCCTCGGCCAGCTCGAGCCAGGGCTCTTCGAACGAACCCGGTGGTACCGCGCCGTTGGGGATACCGGTGTCGGCCTCGTGCTCCACAGCCGCGGCGGCCTTGGCGACGCCACGTTCGTGATGGGCGACCCGGATGCCGTCGCTGCAATCCTGTCGATTCACCCCGGGCCCGCACATACCTACGCCACCTGCCAGCCGCAGCATGTTGACCACCTCCAGCGCGTGTACCGGCTCGCGAACAAGCAGCCGATGATCCGCATGGCGGTGACCCCGAACGAGTTCCGGCCCTGCAACGACATCCCCACGATCCCGTTGAGTGGGGTCGATATCCGCCGCATCAACGCGCTCTACGGCAGCGAAGGCGGCCCCAGCTACTACATCCCCGAGCACATCGACGCCGGCGTCTATCGTGGCGTCGTCGCCGGAGGCCGCCTTGTCGCGATTGCCGGCACGCACGTCGTGTCGCGGCACGAAGGCGTCGCCGTGGTAGGGAACGTCTTCACGCATCCCGCGTACCGTGGCCACGGGTTCGCGACTGCTGCTACCAGCGCCGTTACGGATCACCTGCTCGGCCTTCTGCGACTTCGTCGTGCTGACCGTCGACCCCAAGAACACGCCCGCGGTGCACGCCTACCGCCGGCTCGGCTACCGCGAAGTGTGCGAACTGGTGGAAGCGAGCGCGACGCGCCGCGAACCAACGGGGCTCACGAGCATCCTTCGCCGCGCCCGGGCGGCAATCCGTGGCCGCCGGTATCATGGCTCATTCGTAAGCCTCTCCCGTTGATCTCAGCCCGGCGTTCGCCGGTTGCTCGAAAGGTGCGCTCTTCATGACCGTTCCATCCGATATCGCGAACCCTGCGCTCGCGCCCCAGGGCGTCAATCGCATCGAATGGGCAGCGCGCGAGATGCCCGTGCTCAGGCTCATCCGTGAGCGGTTCCAGCGCGAAAAGCCCCTGCAGGGCATCCGGATGACCTCCTGCCTCCACGTCACCACCGAGACCGCGAACCTCGCCATCACCCTTCGCGACGGCGGCGCCGACCTCCGCATCTGCGCCTCGAACCCGCTCTCGACCCAGGACGACGTCGCCGCAGCCCTGGTGCACGAATACGGCATCCCCGTGTTCGCGATCTGCGGCGAAGACAACGAGACCTACTACAGGCACATCCACCAGGCGCTCGAGCACGGCCCGCAACTCACCATGGACGATGGCGCCGATGTCGTGGCCGTGCTCCACAAGGAACGCCGCGACCTGCTCGAGAACGTGGTCGGCGGCACTGAGGAGACGACGACCGGCGTCATCCGCCTTCGCGCGATGGCCGCCGATGGCGCCCTGGCCTACCCCATCGTCGCCATCAACGAGTCCGACACGAAGCACCTGTTCGACAACCGCTACGGCACGGGCCAGTCGACCATTGACGGCATTATCCGCGCGACGAACATGCTGCTCGCGGGCAAGACCTTCGTGGTGGCCGGTTACGGCTGGTGTGGCCGGGGGGTCGCGCTCCGCGCGCGCGGCCACGGCGCGCAGGTCATCGTCACCGAAGTCGACCCGGTGAAGGCGCTCGAAGCGGTGATGGACGGCTTCCGCGTCATGCCCATGGCCGAAGCCGCGCCGATCGGGGACATCTTTGTCACCCTCACTGGCGACATCAACGTCATCGACCGGCAGCACCTCGAGGCCATGAAGGACGGCGCCATTCTCGCGAACAGCGGCCACTTCGACGCGGAGATTAACCTCAAGGCACTGGCCGAGCTGAGCGAAGGCAAGCGTCGCGTCCGGGACTCGGTCGACGAGTACCGCATGCAGGATGGCCGCCGCCTGTACCTGCTCGGCGAAGGCCGCCTGGTGAACCTCGCCGCTGCGGAAGGCCACCCCGCCGCCGTGATGGACATGTCGTTCGCCAACCAGGCGCTCGGCGCCGAGTGGATCGCGCTGAACCACTCGAAGCTCGAGAAAAAGGTGTACGAACTGCCCCACGAGGTCGACGAGGAGATCGCCCGGCTCAAGCTCCACGCAATGGGCGTTCGCATCGACTACCTGACCGAAGAACAGCAGCGCTACCTGACGAGCTGGCAGGAAGGCACCTGAGCCGCCGAGCTCGCACCGCGTCGCCTGTGAACGAAGGGGAACGCCGCTACCGCAGCGGCTTTCCCATGACATAAAACGGCGCGCCCTGTGGCGCGAACCGCATCTCCCTGATCACCTGGAACCCGAGGCGCCGGTAGAGCCGATGCGCCTCGCTGTCTGTTCGGGTGCTCAGCACGCACGTCGCTTCCGGGCGGCCCTCCAGCAGGCGGTCGATGAGCGCCGTCCCGATACCCTTGCCCTGGAAGGCGGGCGCCACCGCAATCTCCACAAGCTCGTACGAGTCGTCCAGCCACCGCTCGGCTTCCTCGGCGGTGAGTTCTCGCCGGACGGTGTCGTGCCACCACTGGCCGGGCTCGCCCTTATATCCGTAGCACATGCCCGCAACCCGGCCGTCGGGTGTTCGCGCGATGAGCCCCCGGAACCCCGGGCGCGAACGGTGCACGTGCCGCAGGCGCTGCCGCACTTCGCGGCCCCGGTCCGGGTCGCTGTATGGTGGCTCCGCGAAGGCGTCGCCGTAGATCTGGATGGCCGCCTCGAACAGCGGGCCGTCCTCCGGCATCTCTTCGATTGCCCAGGCAATCGTTGTCACGCGGTAATGATGCAGCAACGCGGGGAGCGATATGAACCCCCGGCGTGCCTATGAAAAAGGCGGGAGCACCGTGCTCCCGCCTTCAGGTTGGCTGGTTCCTGAAGCGTTAGCCCCGGTACTGTGTCCGTCCGCCGACGCGGTCCTTGTTGAGCCGCTTGTTCAGGTGCAGACCATCCAGCAGGAATTCGACACCGGCTGCGATTTCGCCAGGGCTGTTCGTGGCGCCCAGCTTCTCCAGCGCCGGCCACATGCCATCCACGTCCTTTGCCAGCCGCAGGTACTGCTCGCTGGGCACCAGGTCGCCGACTTCCGCGGCATAACCGGCCTTGAAGCGATTGACTACCGGCTCCAGTTCGCCCAGGTTGAAGTAGCGGTTGAACACCGCCACCACGGCGCCCTGGATCAGCTTCTCGATGATCTGGTCCTCCCGGCCGTCCTCGATGGTTTCGAACTCNACCTTCCCCGCAAGTGTGGGGATGACGTACGGCAGGTCGCTGACGCGCGGGACCACCTGCTCCTCGTTCGTGACGATGGCGCGCCGCAGCGCGTTCGCCAGCATGCTTTCGTAGTTCGCGATGCTGGCCCGCACACTCACGCCCGACCGCTGGTTCACGTCCGGGCTGCGCCGCGCGAGCCGCGAGATCTCCGCGATGATCTCCTTCATGTACTGCGGGACCGCCACCTGGAAGTCCGCCGGCACCGGGTGATGCTCGGCTTCCATGATGTCGATCTCGTGCTCGATGCGGAGCGGGTAGTGCGTGCGAATCTGCGCGCCGTAGCGGTCCTTCAACGGCGTGATGATGCGGCCGCGGTTTGTGTAGTCCTCGGGGTTGGCGCTCGCCACAACGAACACATCGAGCGGCAGGCGGATCCGGTAGCCCCGGATCTGCACGTCGCGCTCCTCCATGATGTTGAGGAGGCCAACCTGGATGCGTTCCGCCAGGTCCGGGAGCTCGTTGATGCAGAAGATGCCCCGGTTCGTGCGCGGGATCAGTCCGTAGTGGATCGTGAGTTCATCCGAAAGGTAGCGGCCTTCAGCGACCTTGATCGGGTCCACTTCGCCGATGAGGTCGGCGATGGTGATGTCCGGCGTGGCGAGCTTCTCGCCGTACCGCTCCTCCCGCGTGAGCCAGCGAAGTTCGGCGTTATCGCCCTTTTCCGCGATGATGTCTCGTCCCTGCTGTGTGATCGGCTTGTACGGGTTCTCCGGGATCTCACAGCCCGCGAGCACCGGCGTCGCCTCATCGAGCAGCGAAATCATCGACCGGATGATCCGTGATTTCGCCTGGCCGCGTTCCCCGAGGAAGATGATGTCCTGCCCGGCGAGCACAGCGTTGACGATCTGCGGGATCACCGTCTCTTCGTAACCAAAAACGCCGGGGAACAGCGCCTCGTTGTTTCGAATCTTGCGAATGAGGTTGCGCCGCATCTCCTCGCGGACGGGCAACACCTCGTATCCAGACGCCTTGAGTTCGCCGAGAGTTCGCGGTCGTTCGAGAGTCGTCACAGGTACCCCCTCCCCGGCCGGTTCGGTGCGGCCGTGGGGAACAGGACGAGGCCCCGGGCCCGTGACCGGGCTCCGTTCCTTCGCCCGATTCGTAATATGTGCTGCGGCGTTATCGAATGCCCCACCAGCACTCGCACCGATCATAGGGAGCGGATAAGGCCTGTCAACCGGACTCCCCGCCGCATTCCGCAGCATGCGAAGTGTCTCGATTCCCCTGCGCGCTCTCGCAGAGCAGCCGGTAGAGGTCTTCCAGCACGCCCGGCTCGTTCGCGTTCCGAAAACTCCGGAGGTCCGGATCGACGGTCCGGAGCAGTGACTCCGGCAACTCCAGCACGTCGAGTCCCTCGTACGCCGCGCCGACCCGGCGGTTTCCCGCCGCGAAACTCTCCCGGAACCGCCGTTCGCAGGACACGGTGCGATACGCCGCGAGGAGTGGCTCTCTGAAACCTCTCACGATGGGAACGGCCACGTCGTGCCCGGCGATCTGCTGCGCGAGCAGCCGCACAAGCGCGGGGCGAAGCAACGGTACGTCGACAGGCGACACGATGCAGTACTCGGTCGTCGCGTGCGCGAACGCGGAGAACAGCCCGGCCAGTGGGCCCTGCCCTTCCACTTCGTCAGCGACCAGCCGAACGGGGACCTCGACCCGCACGTTCGGCAGGCGCTGCCCCCGCGCGTGCACGATGATCACTTCGCGGCACACGGCGGCCAGTGCGTTCGCCACCCACTGGAGCAACGGGCGCCCGTGCAGTTCGGCCCACGCCTTGTCGGAGCCGAAGCGCCTGCTCTCGCCGCCCGCGAGGATCACCCCGGTTACACCTGGATCGACCGCCACGACTTCATCCTACCCGGCTGTAAGATGGGGCCGGAGGCAAGCACGCGACCATGCCACTCTTCCGTCGCAAGCCGCGCATCACCGAAGAGATCTACGGCCGCCTGATGACGTCGTTCGGCCGGGTGGTCGATAACGACCCCTTCGTCGCGCGGCCCGCGCAGGCGCTCGTTGATGTCGTCCTGGGCGAAGAACCGGACCTCGTCCGCGAGGTCGACCGCGCCTTCTACGACGGCGCCTGTTCGTACCATCTCCGGCTGCTCGCCGGTTCGTGGATCATGGCGGCCGAAGGCTCAATTCCCCGCCAGACCGCGGAGGTGTTCGAGGAAGCCGTGGCGTGGAAGTTCGGCCCCAAAGTGAAGGGGTCCGCCAGGCTCTCGCACCGCGTCTCGGCGCTCGCACGCGGCGAGTTCGAACGCGACCAGCGCCTCGACGCTGAGTGACCGCTGGCCAGGGCGTCGCGGGCCGGGCCGGTGTACCATCCCCTCTCTTCGACCGAGGTGGGACCTGATGCATACGCTCGTAGACCAGCTTCGACATAACGCCTGGGCGAACCATACGGTGCTCGCCGCGTTTGAACGGCGGCCCGCCCTCCTCTCCTCGCCGGCGTACGATGGAGAGCCCCTGTTCGAACGCGCGCATCACCTCGCCGAGGTGGAACGCGGGTTCCTCGACGTCTTGCGCGGGAACATGGTGCCACCCCGGCCGCCCCGCGATTTCGACGCTCTCCGCAACTATGTTGACGAAACCGGCGCCGGTCTCGTCTCTGTCGCCGAGGATCTCGATGAGGCCGGATTGCAGCGCGAGCTCTTCGTTCCCTGGTGGGATCGCGCGTTCCCGGCCGCCGTCCTGATTGCACAGGTGCTTTCCCACAGCGGACAGCACCGGGCCGAGCTCGCGTGGGAGCTCGCGCGCGCGGGCATCTCCACCGGCGAACTCGATTACATCCGCTGGGCCGCCGGCGGCTGCCCACGCCCTGGCGAGATGCCGGACCTCCCGCCCGGCGCCTAGAGCGCATCCACGAATTCGCGAACCACGCCGATAGCCTCGTCCCAGAGCTCACGCTGGGTTCGGCCGGACGCCTTCCGGGGCTTGAAGTCGTGGTCGCCGTCGTCGAGCCAGCGCACGCGGATGCTTTTAGCGAGCCCATACCCCGCCACTTCTTCCGGTGATCCGAACGGGTCGCGCGTGCCCTGCACAATGAGCGCCGGCGTGCGAAGTGCGCGCAGGTGTTCGATGCGCGGTTTGTCCGGCCGCCCCGGCGCATGAAACGGGTACCCCAGGCATACGAGCCCCTGTACGCCGAGTTCGTCGGCCACCATGCTTGCCATCCTGCCGCCCATCGACTTCCCGCCGATGACGAGGTCCTCGGTCTTCCCAAGCGTCCGCACCACATCCCGCCACGTCTCGAGGAGCGCCGCCTCACGGTCCGGCGGCTTCCGGCCGCCGCCAAGCCTTCGTGCACGCATGTACGGGAACTCGAACCGCACCACGCGGAGCCTCGGCCCGGCCAGCTGTTCCGCGAAGTACGCCATGAACGGGCTGTCCATTGGCGCCCCGGCGCCATGCGCCAGCACCAGCGTTCTCGGCGCCTCTTCCGCACCATCGACCAGGAATTCAGAGGGATTCACCGGCGCGCTGCCTCCTTCCGTCCGGGCATGGTAGAACCGAATCACTACACCTGCAGGAGAACTGGATGGACATCAACGGAATCGGCGCGGTAGTAACGGGCGGTGGCTCGGGGCTCGGTGAAGCCACCGCCCGCGAACTCGCCCGCCGTGGCGCGAAGGTCCTCGTCCTCGACCTCAAGGGCGAGGAAGTCGCGCAGTCGATCGGCAACGGCGCCCTCTTCGCGCAGGCCGACGTGGCGAACGAAGAGCAGGTCGCCGCAGCCCTCGATCGTGCCGTCGAAGCGTTCGGCGGTATCCACGTGGTCGTGAACTGTGCGGGTATAGGCACCGCCGCGAAGATCGCATCGAGCGACGGGCGCGTGCACGACCTGGCGGCGTTTCGCCGAGTCATCGAGGTCAACCTGATCGGGACCTTCAACGTCGCGCGCCTCGCCGCGGCCCGCATGTTCCGCAACGAACCGGACGCCGACGGCGAACGTGGGGTCATCATCAACACCGCCTCGGTTGCCGCGTTCGAAGGCCAGATTGGCCAGGTTGCCTACTCGGCCTCGAAGGGTGGCGTCGTTGGCATGACGCTGCCGATTGCCCGCGATCTCGCGCGGGACGGCATCCGCTGCTGCACCATCGCGCCCGGCCTCTTCCTCACGCCGATGCTGATGGGCCTCCCCGAACCCGCACGCCAGTCGCTGAGCGCGAGCGTGCCCTTCCCGCAGCGCCTGGGGCACCCCGAAGAGTACGCCCGCCTCGCAGCGCACATCGTCGAAAACCCCATGCTGAACGGCGAAACCATTCGCCTCGACGGCGCGCTCCGGATGGCGCCGCGGTAGTCCGCGCCCGGTTCGCGAACAGGAAGAGAAAGGGGGTGGCCGCTGTGGCCACCCCTCGAACGTTAGTCGTCGCTCATCACATCGGCCTGGCGAACCAGGGCACGTGGGTCCTTGAACTTCGCCCGGAGGTAGTCGCGGTTCATCTTGGCGATGAAGTCGACGCTGATGCCTGCCGGGCACACCGCCTCACACTCGCGGTAGTTCGTGCAGCTCCCGAAGAAGTCTTCCATCCGCTCGACCATGGCAACCGTGCGCGCCCAGCGCTCCGGCTGACCCTGCGGGAGCAGGTTGAGGTGCGAAATCTTCGCGGAGGTGAACAGCTGGGCCGCGCCGTTCGGGCAGGCGGCAACACAGGCGCCACACCCGATGCAGGCCGCAGCATCCATCGCCTGGTCCGCGATCGACTTCGGAACCAGCGTCGTGTTCGCGTCCCGCGCGCTACCGGTTGGCGCGGTGATGTAGCCGCCAGCCTGGATGATCCGGTCGAGCGCCGAACGGTCGACGACCAGGTCCTTGATGACCGGGAACGCGCGAGCCCGCCACGGCTCGATGACGATGGTGTCGCCATCCTTGAAGTTGCGCATATGGAGCTGGCAGGTGGTGACACCCCGCACCGGGCCGTGCGGAATACCGTTGATCACCACGCCACAGGAGCCACAAATACCCTCGCGGCAGTCGTGGTCGAACGCTACCGGCTCTTTGTCCGCCGCAATGAGCCGTTCGTTCAGCACGTCCAGCATCTCGAGGAACGACGCGTCCTCGTTGATGCCGTCCACCTTGTAGACCTCGAAATGACCCGGGTCGTCCGGGCCCGCCTGCCGCCAGACCTTCAGTGTCAGGTTCAGCGTCACTTGTAGCTCCTCTGCGTCGGATGGGCGTATTCGAACACGAGCGGCTCCTTATGGAGAACCGCCGGCTTGTCTTCGCCCTGGAACTCCCAGGCCGCCACATAGGCAAAGTTTTCGTCGTCGCGCAGCGCCTCGCCGTCGGGCGTCTGGTACTCCTCGCGGAAGTGGCCGCCGCACGACTCCTCGCGGTGCAGCGCGTCCTGGCACATCAGCATGCCGAGCTCGAAGAAGTCGGCGACGCGCCCGGCCTTCTCCAGCGACTGGTTCAGCGACTCGCTGTCGCCAAGCACCTTCACGTCCGACCAGAACTCCTGCCGCAGGTCGTAGATCATCGTCATCGCCTGCTTCAGGCCGTCGGCGTTGCGCGCCATGCCGCAGTAGTCCCACAGGATCTTGCCGAGCTGCCGGTGGAACGAGTCAACCGAGCGCTTGCCGCGAATGCTGAGCAGCCGGCTGATGCGGTCGCGGACAGCCTGCTCGGCGTCCTTGAACTCGGGCGCGTTCGGGTCCGGTGGCGGCGAACCGAGCTGATTCGCCAGCTCGCCCGTGATCGTCGCCGGCAGGATGAAGTAGCCGTCGGCAAGGCCCTGCATGAGGGCGCTCGCACCGAGCCGGTTCGCGCCGTGGTCCGAGAAGTTCGCCTCGCCGATCACGAACAGGCCCGGGATGGTGCTCATCAAGTTGTAGTCGACCCACAGGCCGCCCATCGTGTAGTGCGGCGCCGGGTAGATGCGCATCGGAACCTCATACGGGTCGTCGCCCGTGATGTTCCGGTACATATCGAACAGGTTGCCGTAGCGCTGCTCGATGACTTTGCGGCCCAGCCGCTTGATCGCGTCGCGGAAGTCCAGGTACACGCCGTTGTGGAGCTCGCCCACACCGAAGCCCATGTCCACCTGGAGCTTCGCAGCCCGCGATGCCACGTCGCGCGGAACCAGGTTCGCGAACGCCGGGTAGCGCCGCTCGAGGAAGTAATCGCGCTCTTCCTCGGGGATGTCATTCGGATGGCGCGTTTCGCCCTTGCGCGTTGCGCACCACACCCGGCCGTCGTTTCGCAGCGACTCGCTCATCAGGGTGAGCTTCGACTGGTAGTCGCCGCTCTGCGGGATGCAGGTCGGGTGAATCTGCGTGAAGCAGGGGTTCGCGAAGAAGGCGCCCTTGCGGTGGGCGCGCCAGATAGCCGTCGCGTTGCAGCCCTTCGCGCCAGTGGAGAGGTAGAAGACGTTGCTGTAGCCACCCGTCGCCAGCACCACCGCGTGCGCCGAGTGCGACGAGATTTCGCCCGTCACCAGGTCGCGAACCACAATGCCGGCAGCCCGGCCATCCTTCACCACGAGCTCGAGCATTTCGTGGCGCGGGTAGAGCTTCACCGTGCCAAGCTCAACCTGCCGCATCAGGGCCTGGTAGGCGCCAAGCTCGAGCTGCTGGCCGGTCTGGCCGCGCGCGTAGAACGTTCGCGAAACCTGTGCACCACCGAAGGAGCGGTTATCCAGCAGGCCGCCATACTCGCGCGCGAACGGCACGCCCTGTGCCGCGCACTGGTCGATGATGTTCACGCTGACCTGCGCGAGCCGGTAGACGTTCGCTTCGCGGGCCCGGTAGTCGCCGCCCTTGATGGTGTCGTAGAAGAGGCGGTAGACGCTGTCGCCGTCGTTCTTGTAGTTCTTCGCCGCGTTGATACCGCCCTGCGCCGCGATGCTATGGGCACGCCGTGCGCTGTCCTGGAAGCAGAACGACTTCACGTTGTAGCCCATCTCGCCCAGCGTTGCCGCTGCCGAGGCGCCCGCGAGGCCCGTCCCCACAACGATGATGTGGAACTTGCGGCGGTTCTGCGGCGCCACCAGCTTCATGCTGAAGCGGTGGTTGTCCCATTTTTCTGCCAGTGGTCCCGGTGGAATCTTGCTGTCCAGCATCTCTGCCCCCTCTTACTCGACGATGCCTGTCATCACCGCAATGGGGAACGACACGTTACCGATCACGATGACCGCGGCGAACGCATAGGCGAAAGCCTTACGCCATGGGTTGAAGCGTGGATGATTCCACCCCAGCGACTGAAAGAGACTCCACGCGCCGTGGAAAATGTGCATCCCCAGGAGCAGGTTCGCGATGATGTATACCAGCGCGACCGGCTCTCGCTGGAAGCTGGCAACCACGTTCTGATACGGCTGCCCGTGTTCGAAGTCGGGGTTCGCCGTACCCCACGTCAGGTCCATCAGGTGGAAGAGCACAAACGCGCCAACGATGATGCCGCTCCAGCGCATCGTGCGCGCCGCGTAGTTCGCTGCCACGTAGTGGCGCCCGCCCTTGTAGCCTTCCGGCCGGGCGCGCTTGTTCATAAGCGTCAGCGACGCTGCTGCATGGATGTGCAGCGCGAACGAGAGAATCAGCACACCCCGCAGAATCCAGAGCGCCCCGGTGTGCGGCAGGATTGGCTCCCCGATTTCGCGCAGGTACGCGCCGTACTCGTTCATGTGATCGGCGCCCGTGTACAGCTTCAGGTTGCCGATCATGTGCGCCAGCACGAAGCCCAGCAGAATGATTCCTGTCACCGCCATCACGGCTTTCTTGCCGACGGCGGAGCTGTAGAAGTTCAGTGCCCACGCCTTTGGCCGAGGCCTCGTTCGAATGGCCTCCATCGGCCCACTACGTGGACGTGATGTCCCGCTGAGCATTCCCTACCTCCAGGGGGTTTACCAAAGGTTCTGCCGGGTAGAAGTGTCCTTGCCTTCCCAACCCCACGGAATCCTACGCCCGCCTTTTCATTGACAACAAGCGAGGCGCATGCATCCCGTCATTGACTTTATCGATTAGCGCGAGTCGCGAACCGCAGCAGTCCGATGATGGACTTCGCATCCACAATACGCCCTGCCTCGATTAGCTTCAGCGCCTCGTCGAGCGTCACCGGATGCACCTCGATGTCCTCGTCCTCGTCTCCATCCAGCTGTCGTTCGCGAAGGTCCCGGCACACGAAGAGGTGGATGTATTCGCTGGTGTACCCCGGCGCCACGAAGAAGCCGCCCATCGGCTCCACCGTTCCCGGGAACATTCCTACCTCTTCCTGCAGTTCCCTGATCGCTGTCTCTCGCGGGTCTTCACCGGGTTCGAGTGTGCCCGCCGGGAGCTCGAGAAGCCGGCGCCCCGCCGCGTGGCGATACTGCGTCACCATCAGCAGCCGGCCGTCTGGTGCGACCGGGACCATGCACACGGCGCCCGGGTGGCGAATGATCTCCCGGGACGCCCGGACGCCGCCCGGCATCTCGAGCACGTCCCGTTCGACGTCGAACAACTGGCCGTCGTAGACGATTTCCGACGAGACCAGCCGAGGCAGTGCATTCGGGTCAGTCACACACGCATTGTCGTGGGCAATCGCGGAATGTGCAGCTAGGCCGAAACTTCCTGCGGCTCCCGGGCCGCCGTGGCGTCCGCAAGCTGGTCGGCGATGAGGCTTCGCTCGTCCACGAACACCGCGTAGGTCACCAGCGAGGCGATGGCGAGCGTGGCCGCGACCGGGCCCAGTGCAACGTAGTCACTGATCGCCAGCGTCGCCGATCCGAGCGCCGAGCCGGTCACGATGCCGAACTGCTGGCCGGATGCGCTGAGCGCCATCACGGTGCCCCGGCGGTTCGGTGCCATCTGGGTCATCACTGCCTGCGCGCACGCGAACCTGGCTCCACCGAACGCCGCGAACAGGAACAGGAGCCCCGCCGCCGTCCCCAGGTTCGGCGCTACCGTCGTCTCCAGGAAGATCGCGACGGCGCACAGCCCGCTCGTCCACACGATCACGGGCTGTTTCCCCACCCGGTCCGAGAGTCGCCCACCGACGTTACCGCCGACCAGCACGCCCAGGCCCATCACCATCGTCAGGCCGCCGAGCGCCCACTTCGCGAGCCCGAACTCATCGTGGAAGTAGGCGCCCATGTAGGTCACGAACACGAACCAGTACGCGGTCGACAGGTAGTTGGAGAAGAGTGCCATCGAGGTCTGCCGCTCGCGCAGCACCTCCACGATCGGCCGCAGGCCCTCGCGTGGCGCATCGGCAGCGCGCGGCGGGTCCTTCGGCAGCTTGCGGAACAGCAGCCATGTGAACACCAGGCAGAGCACCCCGATGAAGGCGAACGTCAGCCGCCACGACAGCAGCCCGGAGATGAGCGCCCCCGCGGGAACGCCGAGGATGCTTGCGCTCGTGTTCGCGCTGATGACCCACGACATCGCACGGCCGCGCTCTTCGTACGCGAAGTAGTCGCCCACCGCCGAGAATACCGCTGGCGTGAGGCACGCGACGCCGAGTCCCGCCAGTGCGCGGGACGCCGCCAGCACCACGAAATGCGGCGAAACCGCCGAGATGGCCGTTGCCACGACCAGCGTCGTCATCCCTGCCACGACCACCGGCTTCCGCCCGATGCGGTCGATGAACGGGCCGGAGAACACCGCGGCGATGCCCCCGACGACCGCGTACACCGTGACCAGCAGGCCGGCCACCGCCACCCGCACGTTTAGGTCGTCCGAAATCTCCGGGAGGATGGGGGTGATGATGAGGTTGTTGAACACCACCGCGAACGACGCAACGCACAACAACGCGAGAACAAGGTTGCGTTGACGCCGATCGAGGTTCACGGACACGGGGGAAGCTTAACGCACGCGAAGCCCCGCCGGCGGGTGAAGACTCTATTGCCGGGCTGTGGAATTCCCAACTGTCATGTGTGAAAGCGTTACAGCCCGTGCCAACGAACCGCCCTGCTGTGTCGGGCCGAAACGGCCGGGGAGAGGCTAGCCGCGCCGGACCCACACGCGGCGAATGAGCACCGTTTCGCTCACCGCGGTCGCATCGTCGCCGTTCGACGACGCATCCTGTCGCGGCTTCGTCACTTCACGGCTTCCGCGGCGCCCACGCGGCAGTGCCTGCTTTGTCGCCGCGGTCATGGCACCCTTCGCAGCCTGTCCCGCGAGGTACTTGCCCGCCAGGCCCACGCCGATTTGCAGCGCAGTCCCGATGGCCAGCGCGGTGGCGGCCCGCTTCACCGGCGCTGGTAGCCCGGACCGGGCAGGCGCAATGTCGCGCACTGGCTCCTCTTTCGTGAGCGAGGTAGGTGGCCGCACCGCCGCAAGGTACATGCCGCAGCGCCGGCAGTAGTTGTCGGTCGGGTCGTACGCGGTGCCGCAGTCAGGGCAACTCTGGCTCATCGCTTCGGTCATTTCGGGAGTATACCGAAGGGAATTCCCCGGGCGCATTCCTTACGGTTGCCGCGCAGCCCCGGCAACCGCCCGCTCTACCTCGCCGGTGAGGTCGAGCGGCCGGGCAGGGGGCACGTCCAACCGTTTCTCGGCGATGGCCCGCAGCGTTTCGACCAGCAACGGCCGCTCGCGAAGCAGGCCGCGCCGCCGGATCTCCTTGAATAGTGGCGTGTCGTCGTAGGCCTGTCGCTCCTCGGGCGGCTCCTCGCCGAAATCCCGCCACAGTGCCGCCGTCGCGTCGTCCCGGATCGGGTAGCGGCAGAAGCTCACAACCGGGCCGCGGTCGACGTCCCCGGTCACCAGGTTCATCGTGCAGCCCGATTCCGTCACGCCCTTGTCCATGAGTTCGCGGATCACCTCCTGCCACGTCCCGATAGGGCCGTTCGGCAGCGCCGGGTGATCGTTGATGAACCGGAACCGCCCGTAGAGCGGTTCGGTGGCGATGAGCATGTAGCCGAACATAACGCCGAGGTCGAACTCGTACCGCGCGAGCTTCTCCGCGACCGCGCTATCGAACTCGGTGCGCCACGGAGGGAGCGGTTCGCCCGGCTTCGAAAGCTTCCCGCCGCGCTCCTTGCGGAACCGCACCGACGAAAGCGTCTCCAGCGGGATGCCGCGGTCCCGGACCATCGCCATGAGCCGATCGGTCGGCTCGGCTTCGCCGGGGTCGCGGTTGACGAACACGACCGCGATCTCGACCGGCAGCCCGCTGTCGATTGCCCGCAGCATGTGTTCGAGCGCGCCGTAGGAGCCTTCGCCCCGTCCCGTCGTGAGCCACGCGATGCGCAGGGGGCTACTCATCGGCGTCTGCACCGTAGTCGGCCTCGACCTCGCGGAGGTGAGCCTGGTCGTCTTCGAGCCGCACCTGCAGGTTGCGAACCCGCAACTCTGCCCGTTCGAGGATCTCCTTCAGTTTGTCCACGAGTGCGACTCCCTCCTCGTACAGTTTCAGCGATTCTTCCAGCGGCAGGTTGCCCTGCTCGAGCTTGCGCGCCTTCTCCTCCAGCGCTGCATAGAGCTCCTCGAACGATTGCTCCGCCACCTAGCTCACCTCGGTCCAGAACGCGCCGTCGGACACAGCCACAGAGAGCCGGGCGCCCGGCTTCACCCGTTTTACGCTGTTCACGACCTTCCGCGACTTCGCATCCTGCACGATCGCGAAGCCTCGCGCGAGGGTCGCCCGCGGGTCCAGCCCCTCGATGCGCGCCCGGATGTGCTCGAACCTCGCGCGGTCCTGCGCGGTTCGCCGTTCGAACGCAGCCTGCAGGTCCCGCATAAGCCCCAGGACCTCCCGGGAGAGGAGCGCCGGGTTCGGGGCCCCGCGTTGCAGCCGTGCCCCGAGTCCCTCGACAGCCGCCGCGCGTTCGCCGATCCGTTCGCGCACCGCCGAACCCATCGCGCGTTCGACCACGGCGACCGCGCGCCGCAGTTCCCGAATGTCCGGTGTGGCACGCTCGGCGGCCGCGCTCGGCGTGGGCGCTCGAACGTCCGCGACGAGGTCGGCGATGGTGATGTCGGTTTCGTGGCCGATGCCGGTGACCACTGGCACGGGGAAGCCGTAAATGGCGCGGGCGACCCGTTCGTCGTTGAACGCCCAGAGGTCTTCCGCACTTCCCCCACCTCGAACCAGGAGCGCCACGTCGAGGTCCGGCTCGCGCGCGAGAGCCCGGAGCGCGCCAAGGATATGCCCGGGGGCATGCTCGCCCTGCACCATCGCGGGCGACAGCACCAGCTCGGCGAGCGGCCAGCGGTGCGAAAGCACTTTTCGAACGTCCTGTATCGCCGCTCCGGTGGGCGACGTCACCACGCCGATCCGCTTCGGGAAGCGGGGAAGCGGCCGCTTCCGCTCCTCGGCAAACAGCCCCTCCGCCTCGAGCCGCAGCCGCAGCTCTTCGAACTTCGCGGCGAGGATCCCGATGCCCTCAGGCCGGATGAAGTCGCAGACGAACCGCAGTTCGCCGCGCTGCGGGTACACCGTCACCTTGCCGTGCGCGATGACCCGGTCACCGTTCGCGAGGGTGAGCCCCGGCATGGTGTCCCGGAAGATCACCGCGCGAAGCGAGGCGTACTGGTCGGTTAGTGAGAAAAACCGGTGTCCGGATGCGGGCCGCGAGTAGTTCGAAACCTCGGCCTGGATCCACAGGTCGGAAAAGAACTCGCTCGCGTCGAAAATCTCGCGCAGGTAGTTGACGACGGCCGAGACGGTGAGCACCTGCATGGGAACAGGCTACGGGGTCACCCCGCGGGGCTGCCAGAGGCTGCGGCAGCAGGACCCCGCCGATTGGCTCCTCGATGAGCCGGGGCCTATGCTCCGCCGGCCGTTTTGCCGGCGTATTCCGACAGGACCTCGGAGGCGCGTCATGTCGCATCGCAGCACCAACGAATTCGCGCCGGGCCGCTGCGGCCGCTGCTAACAGGGCCGCCCCGTCCGCTCCCGGCGCCGCGAACCGTCTTATGAGCAGCGGCAAACCGCCGCGCTACCGGGAGTGAATGCGTTGTTCCCTGCAGAACTGATGGCGACTCGCGTAGAGCCGACAGCACAACAAGGACCCCGGCAAGCGCCGGGGTCCTTACATCTCTCGCGACAACCGAAGAGCGCTAGTTCACGCGCTCGATGTACTCGCCCGTTTCGGTGTTAACCTTAATCTTCGTGCCTTCCTCGATGAACAGCGGCACCTGGATTACGAGCCCGGTCTCCAGCGTCGCCGGCTTGCTGCCACCGGTGGCGGTGTCGCCCTTGAAGCCCGGCTCCGTGTGCGTGACGGTCAGCTCAACCGTAATCGGCAGTTCGACGCCGATCACCTCGTCGCCGAACAGCACGAGCTGGACCATATCGTTCTCTTTCAGGTAGAGGTGGGCGTCGCCTACCTTCTCGGCCGAGACCGGGATCTGCTCGAAGGTCTCGGTATTCATGAAGTGGTAGAACTCGCCGTCGTTGTACAGGTACTGCATATCGCGGCGCTCAACCCGAGCCCGCTGGAACTTCGTACCTGCCTGGAACGTCTGCTCCGTGATCGCCCCCGTTCGGACGTCCCGGAATTTGATGCGCACCTGCGCCGACCCGCGGCCCATCTTGATGTGGGAGTAGTCGAGGATCGACATCAGCTTGCCATCGAGTTCGATGGTCGCGCCCTTCTTTAGTTCGCCCGTGGAAATCATCCACTACGCTCCCGTAGGAATCAGTTTCGTTGCGTGACTGAGCACGCGGGCCTTGCCGTTCTCCAGCACGACGATGTCTTCAATCCGGACGCCGAACTCTCCCGGCAGATAAATGCCCGGTTCGATGGTAAACACCATGCCGTTTTCGATCACATCGCTGGATGTTGGCCCGAGATACGGAGCCTCATGCACTTCGAGCCCCACGCCATGCCCAAGCCCGTGGCCGAACTGCTCGCCATAGCCGGCGTCCCGGATCACCTTCCGCGCCAGTTCGTCCGCCTGTGTGCCCGTCATACCGGCCTCGACGCCCTCGATCGCCGCCTGTTGCGCTGCGAACACAATCTCGTAGATCTCGCGGAATTTCGCCGGCGGCTCCCCGACAACGAACGTTCGCGTCAGGTCCGAACAGTACCCGTCGTAGCGCGCGCCCATATCGATGACGATCGGCTGGCCGGCCTGGATGGGTACTTCCCGTGGGTTCGCGTGTGGCAGCGCCCCATGCGGACCCGCCGCCACAATCGTGTCGAACGAAACGTCGCTCGCGCCCAGTTCGCGAACGGCCTCCCGTACGAGCTCGGCGACGCGCCGTTCGGTCATCCCCGGCGTGATTGCTGCCTGCACCTTCTCGAACGCCCGGTCCGCGATGTCGATCGCCTTCTGGATTGCCTGGAGTTCGTCGGGCGTCTTGATGCGCCGCAGCCGTTCGATGATTCGCGATGCGGGCCCGATCTGCGGGCGAAGCGCCCACGGAAGCTCCTCGATCGCCCGCCGGAACGACTCGAACTCGTCGAGGCTCATATCAGCGGGCGAAACGCCAATCTTCGCCCCTGCGAGCCCCGCGTCCCGGACGAGCGCCGGCACCCATTCGTTGTACCGCCCTTTCCGCTCCCACACCTCGAAGCCGTTCGGCACGCACTCCTGCTGTCCCTGTTCGGTGTACCGGGAGTCCAGCGCGATCAGTGCCCGGTCTCCCGTTACCAGCACGTGGCCGGTTGACCCCGTGAAGCCGCTCACGTACTGCCGGTTCACCGAGTGGATGCCGAACAGGTCCTCGACAGCGCTGGAAACCAGGAGGGCGTCGAGCCCCTCTTCGGCCATCGCCGCGCGGATTCGGTCGAGCCGGTTCATGCCACCAGTCTACGCGTTCGGATTCCCGGCCTGTGCGCGGATGTGTTCGAGCAGCAACCGGACTGCCGCACCGTACCCCGCGCGGCCCAGCCCCGCCACCTGCCCGATGCACACCGGCGCGATCAGCGACACGTGCCGGAACCCTTCCCGCGCGTGGGTGTTCGAAATGTGCACCTCGACCGTCGGCTTTTCGATGGCCTCGATCGCGTCGCGCAGCGCCACCGACGTATGGGTGTAGGCGCCCGCGTTGATGATGACCCCGTCCGCGATCTTCCGGTGCTGGTGCAGGAAGTCGATGAGCGCACCTTCGTGGTTGCTCTGGAAGCACAGCACTGACGCGCCAAGCTCGTTCGCGGCCGCGGCGACGTCCGCCTCGATGTCGAGCAGCGTTGTGGTCCCGTAAATCTCAGGCTTGCGCTCGCCAAGCAGGTTCAGGTTTGGCCCGTGAACGAGAAGGACGACCGGAGAGCTCTGCGTCATGCTCCGCAATCTTACGGTGCTTCTTCCCTGCGTTCAGCGCCTCCTCCGCGATGCGAATCCAGGCCTCTTCGCTGATCTCGGCGTGGCTCGCCCGGCTGACCTGCATGTAGATCTGCGTCGTGGTTGGCGAGCTGTGCCCCAGCAGGTCCTGTACCACCCGCAGGTCGGCCCCGCCGTCGAGCATGTGCGTGGCGAACGAATGGCGAAGCAGGTGCGGGTGGATGTCTTCGGAGATGCCCGCAGCGAGGGCATGCCGCTTGATGAGCATCTGCACTGCGCGCGCCGAAAGCCGTTTCCCCATCCGGTTGAGGAACAGCGCTTTCTCCGGGCCCTTCGTAAGCGCAGGGCGCCCGTCGCGCAGATACCGGACGAGCGCTTCGATGGCCGGGGTGCCGAACAGCACGACGCGTTCTTTCGACCCCTTGCCACGCACGATCGTCGCGCGCTGCTCGCAGTCCACCTGTCCCACGTCGAGCGACACGAGCTCCGATATGCGGAGCCCCGCGCCGTAGAGGAATTCGAGAATCGCCCGGTCGCGGAGCCCCTGCGGCGTCGTTGGGTCGGGCGCCGTGAGGAGCGCTTCGAGCACCGATGGCGGCAGCACCTTTGGCAGCCGCTTCGGTTTCTTGGGGAGGGCGACGCCGTAGAGGAGGTCGCGGTCGGTCGCGCCCTCGCGCTGCAGATACCGGTAGAACCCGTGGACGGTGCTTGTGCGGCGCGTCACCGAAGCGGCGGCGATGCCGCGCTCCCGCAGCTCGGCGAGGTACGCCCGGAAGTCGTGACGGCTGATCGCCAGCGGATCCCGGCCGTTTTCCTCACACCACGCCAGGAATTGCCCGATGTCGTTCCGGTAGTTCCGGATGGTGTACGGCGAACGGTTCCCAACCGCCTGGAGCTCACGGAGATACGCGTCGAGGTAGGCGCTGGCAGTCTTGTGTGCCGGCCGGCTCGTCATCGTTCAGCCCGTCCCCTCACCCCGCAGGTGAACTCTAGCCCACCTGCGGCGCGCTGCACAGGGGCTTTCCGGACGTGAGTAAAGAAGGTACGTGCTAGCTGGCTTTACGCGCCCGCGCCGCGTTCTCGCGCCGCTTCGCGAAGGCTGCTTTCGCGCGGGCGCTTCGCTCCATCAGTTTTGCGTTCGCTGCTTCGCGTTCGGCCGGTGGCCGCGGCGGCGCCATCTTGCCGGGTTCCAGCGAATTCGTTGTGTAGCTGCACCGCGGGTAGTTCCAGCAGCCGTAGAACGTCCCGCGCTTCGTGCGCTTTTCCACGAGCTGGCCGTAGCCCGGCTCCTCCGGGCATTCCACACCCACGGGCACGCCCGACCGGAAGTCGCAGGTTCCGTTCTCCCGGTTCACGCAGTCGAGGTACGGACCGTACGGACCGGACTTGCGAATCGTCTCGCCGCCGCACTTCGGGCAGCGGTACTCCGTCACCTGCGGTGGCGCGACGTACACGGGCTGCCCATCGGGGCCCATCGGCAGCGAGTTCGTGCACTCGGGGTAGCGCGGGCAGGCGAAGAACTTTCCGTTCCGCCCCCACTTGATGACGAGGTTGGCCTGCTTGCAGACGTTACACAGGATCTCGGTCGGCTCGTCGACCTTGGTCGCCTCGCCCTTGGCCTTTTCATACACAGGCTCGAAGTCGCGCCAGAAGCTGCTGACCACCGAGTGGTAATCGCGCTTCCCCTCGGCGACCTCGTCGAGCTCCTTTTCCATCTCGCTCGTGAAGGCCGTGTTCACGTACTTATCCATGTACGTGACCAGCAGGTCGTTCACGAGGAACCCGAGTTCCTGTGGCACGAGCGCACGGCCTTCCTTCCGCACGTACTCGCGCTTCTGCACGGTCTGCACGATGGTCGCGTAGGTGCTCGGCCGCCCGATGCCCAGCTCCTCGAGCTTCTTCACGAGCGACGCCTCGGTGTAGCGTGGCGGCGGCTCGGTGAAGTGCTGCTTGCCCTCCACTTTGCGGCGGTCGAGCAGTTCGCCTTCACCCAGGTCGGGAAGTTGCGTCTCGTTTGCCTCGTCGGGCCCGCCTTCGCTGTCGTCGGCGTGGTGCCCGTACACGGCCAGGTGGCCGGCGAACTTCAGGCGCTGCGCCGAAGCCCGGAACGTCCCGCGGACCTCGCCGTTTTCCCGCGCCTCGATCTCCACACTCATCGTGTCGTAGAGCGCGTCGGCCATCTGGCTCGCCACGAACCGCTCCCAGATCAGCCGGTACACGCGCAGTTCGTCGCGGTCGAGCACACCGCGAAGGCTGTCCGGCGTGCGGCGAACGTCCGTCGGGCGGATCGCTTCGTGCGCTTCCTGCGCCCCCTTCGACCGCGTCCGGTACACGTTCGGCTTCGCCGGCACGTACTCGGCGCCCCAGCGTCCCGCGATGTATTCCAGGGCGTCCCGTTGGGCTTCCTTCGAGATGTTCAGCGAGTCGGTTCGCATGTACGTGATGAGACCGACTGCCCCCTGGCCCGGCAGCTCCTTGCCTTCGTACAACGCCTGGGCCACCGCCATCGCCCGCGCGGCTCCCAGCCCAAGCCGGTTGCTCGCTGCCTGTTGGAAGGTGCTGGTGGTGAACGGAGGCAGCGCCGACTTCTTCCGTTCGCCCCGCTCGACCTTCGACACGGCGAACTGGGACCGGTTGAACGTCTCGAGGAGCGCGTTCGCTTCGGTCTCCGACGGAATCGCCGGCCGGCGCCCGTCAAACGGCGGCTTCATCGAAACATCGCGGCTCATACCCGGCAGGCGGGCCAGCTCTGCCTCGAAGGTGCGGTCATCCTTCGCGAGTTGGGCGTGGATCGACCAGTACTCGGTCGGCGTGAAGTTCTGGATCTCCCGTTCGCGCTCGACGATGAGCCGCAGCGCAACGCTCTGGACGCGGCCTGCGCTGGCGGTTCGCGTCACCTTGTCCTGGACGAACCAGCTCAGCGGGTATCCCATGAGCCGGTCGAGCACCCGGCGCGCCTGCTGCGCATCGACGAGATCCATGTCAAGTTCGCCGGGCCGGCGCCCGTTCGACGAGCCCGTATCGGATGCGCGACCCTCAAGCGCCTCCCGGAACGCCGCCTCGATGGCCGGTTTCGTGATTTCGTGGAAGACGACGCGGGTGGTCTTCTCCGGCGGAATGCCCGCGGCCTCGCGGATGTGCCAGGAGATCGCTTCGCCCTCGCGGTCGGGGTCTGTCGAGAGGAACACGCGTTCGGCGTGCTTCGCCTTCTCCGCGATGTCCTTCAGGATCTCCTTCTTCCCTTTGACGATGACGTACTCGGGGTCGAACTTACCCTCTTTGGGCTTCATTCCCCCGAATCCCGTGGGCGGCAGATCGCGGACATGACCAACCGAGGCGATGACTTCGTAGTCATCACCGAGAATGGCGCCCACCGTCCGCGCCTTTGTCGGAGACTCGACGATGACGAGGTTCACCGGCTTCTTGCCGTTCCCGTTCGCGGGCGTCGAAGTGGAAGCCCGGGCGGTGGACCCCCGGCCCGAGGCCGTTTTTCGCGATGTGGTGGTCCGTGTCGTCGATGCTGTTGCCAATGCGGTTGCCTGTGCCGAAGTCGGCGTCCTTCTGTCGAGGTTAGGAACTGCTCGAACGCTTTGTCGAGATACAGGGGGTGCAGCCTGTGCCGCGGTTCACGTTCGCGCATACACCATGGGCCGCTCCTGGCGGACCAGCCCCTTGAGTTCCATGAGTTGGAGCGTGCTGCTTACCAGGGCCACGGGCAAGCCCGAGGAACGCACGATTTCGTCGATATGTTTCGGCGAGTCCTGCAGCCAGTGGAGGATTTTGCCCTCGTCCTGCGTTGGCGTCACTCTGGGCCGTTCCGGGGCAGCCGGCTTCGAAGCCGGTGGTGGCTCGGCCTCACCTGCAGGCTGCTCCAGGAGCCGCGTTTGTGACCCGACCGCCAGCAGGTTCAATTCCTCGCAGAGCTGCTCGGGAGTTGCGACCAGCTTTGCCGTGCTCTCCCTGATCAACTGGTTCGTGCCCGCGCTCTGCCGGGAAAAGATCGACCCCGGCACCGCGAACACGTCACGTCCCTGTTCGAACGCCCAGTTCGCCGTATGCAGCGCCCCGCTCCCCGCGCCCGCCTCCACAACCAGCGTCGCGCGGGCCAGTCCCGAGAGGATTCGGTTTCGCCGCGGGAAGTAGTCGGGTCGCGCCGGGATGCCCGGCGGATATTCGCTCACCAGGCACCCATGTTCCTGGATTCGCTCCGCGAGACTCAGGTTCTCGCGCGGGTACACCTTATCGATGCCTCCCGCCAGCACCGCCACTGTCGGTGCCCCCTGTTCGAGCGCCACGCGGTGCGCGATCGAGTCCACTCCACGTGCCAGCCCGCTGATAATCGCCACGCCGCTCCGGGCGACCGCCTCGCAGAACTCTTCAGTCGCCTGGCGGCCGTAGGGCGTCACCCGCCGCGTCCCGACCACCGCCAGGGCCTGCTCGAACTGCGGCCCGAGCTTTCCCTTCACGAACAGCACCGGCGGGCTCTGCGGAATATCCCGCAGCGACGCGGGGAAATCGTCATCGAGCCACGTATAGGCCCGCACGCCGTGCTGCTCGAGCAGCCGCAACTCCCGGTCGGGGTCGAAGTTCGCGCGCGCCTTTTCGAACCCGCGGAGATACATCGGGTCGAGGCCGGCCTTCGCTACCTCGTCGATCGGCGCCTGCCACGCCGCGCCGATGTGCTCGAAGTAGCGCACGAGCAGCGAAAAGTTCGTGCTGCCGAGCCCTGCCCTCCGCAGCGCAAGCCAGTACGGGAGCTCCTCCGACTTCTCCACGCGCGGAATATATCCGCTAACGAGTTAGTGCGCTCTCGGCTTCGTTCGGGTGCTCGACCCGCTCGATGCGCAGCCGCCGCACGCGCCGGCCCGACATGCTCAGGACCCGCATGTTGAGCCCGTCAATTCGCACTTCGTCGCCGACCGACGGCAGCCGCCCGAGCTGGTGGATCAGGAAGCCGCCAACCGTATCGAAGTCCTCGGAGTCGACTTCGTAGCCGAACAGGTCGCGAAGGATATCGGTGCCGACGCCCGCATCCAGCACGACCTCATCTGGCGAGATTACCTCCATGGTCGGCCGTGCGACGTCGTACTCGTCCTCGATCTCGCCGACGATCTCTTCGAGCAGGTCCTCGATCGTCACCAGCCCCGCGGTGCCGCCGTACTCGTCGACCACGATGGCCATGTGCACCCGCTTGGCGCGGAGTTCGGCCAGCAGTTCGTCCAGCCGCTTCGATTCCGGGATGAAATACGGTTCCCGCAGCAGTTCGCTGAGCGGCTTGTCTTTGGCGCCGCTCGAAACCGCGCGCAGCAGGTCCTTCGCGTACACGATGCCGACGATGTCGTCGATGTTGTCGCGATAGACCGGCACGCGGCTGTACCCGCGTTCGTTGATCAGCGCCGCCACGTCCTCAATGGAGTCGTTGATCTCTGCAGCGCCGATGTCGATGCGTGGCACCATCACTTCGCGCGCGGTCTTGTCTTCGAGGCCGATGATGCCGCGAATCATTCGCCGCTCGTCCTCTTCGACGCCGCCCTGCGCTTCTTCGTTCTCGATGAGCGCCAGGAGGTCGTGCCCGATGTCGCGCTTTACGCCACGAATGGACCGCGCGATGAGCCGGGCCGGCAGGCTGAGCAGCCACGCGGGTATCGCGAATACCTTACCGACGGTCGTGACGACCTGGCTGAGCTGCAGTGCAGCGAACTCGGGTTGCCGCGACGCGATCAGGCCAACTGACACCTGGATCAGTGCAACGTAGAGCCCGCCCGCGATCCCGATTCCGACGAGCCCCGCTTCGTTATCCAGGCCCCAATAGCCAAGGAGCGCGAACAGCACCACGATGCTCGACGCCGAAAGCACGCGCGCGAGCGTCAGTGGCCCGAGGAACTCCCTCGGCTGCTCGACCCTGCTCGCAATGCGCCGTGCACGTGGGTCACCATGGACGGCGAGCGCCTGGATTCGGACGTCGCTGGCCCGTTCGAGGGCCGTTTCCGCAGCAGCCACCACCGCGAGGATGAGCGAAAGGGGCACGATTGCCGCTGCCGCGGCTAAAGCACTCTCCATAACTATTCGCTCCCCGCGGCCCGCCGCAACGGACGCGCTGGCACGCCAGCCACCTTCGCCCCGTCCTCCACGTCCTTTGTCACGACCGAACCAGCGCCGGTGAGCGCGCCATCACCGACACGAACCGGCGCCACCAGCATCGTGTCGCAGCCAATGAAGGCACCTGCGCCGATGACCGTGCGGTGTTTGTTTACGCCGTCGAAGTTACAGGTGATCGTTCCCGCGGCGATATTGGCTCCTTCACCTACGTCCGCGTCGCCCAGGTAGCTGAAGTGGTGCATCTTCACGCCGCGGCCGAGGTTCGAGTTCTTCACCTCCGCGTAGTTGCCGAGGTAGCACTCATCCCCGATGACCGCGCCACCGCGAACGTGCGCGAATGGGCCGACCTGGACGTCGCGCCCGATGGTCGATTCCTCAATCACCGATTGGCGAACCGTCGAACCTTCCCCGACTACGCTGTTCCGCAGCGTTGTCGCGGGGCCAATAACGCAGTTCGTTTCGATGCGTGTTTCTCCCTGCAGGTAGCAGTTCGGGTAGATAGTCACGTCCTGCGCGATTTGAACGCCGGCGTCGATGTACGTCGAAGCCGGGTCGATGATGGTCACACCCTCGCGCATGTGCCGCTCGAGGATGCGCCAGCGCATCACCTGCTCCGCCTTCGCGAGCTTCACCCGGTCGTCCACGCCGAGCGCCTCGTCGTCCGCGGCCGGGATGGTGGCTGCCGGTTTCCCCTGCTCGTATGCGAACCCCGCGAGCGCCGTCAGGTAATACTCGCCCTTCGGGCTCAACGGCACCCGTGGCAGGTTCTCCCACAGCCACGCGGCGTCGAAGACATACTCACCCCAGTTGATCTCGGCGGCGCCGTCCGGACCGTCGTACTCAGCGGCCTGCACGATGCCGCGAACGTTGCCCTGCTCGTCCCGCACAACCCGGCCCAGCGCACCGGCATCGGGAACGTGCTGCGTCACGAAGGCCATCGCACGGCCCTCGCCCGCTTCGAGCAGCCGGCGCAGCGTGTTCGCCGTCACGAGCGGCTCGTCGCCGTTCAGCACGAGCACCCGGTCGCAGCCCGCCAGCGCCTGTTCGCAGCGGCGCACCGCGTCGCCCGTCCCGAGCAGCTCGGTTTGCTCGACGAAGGCCAGGTCGGGAGCGGCCAAGGCCTGCTGCACACGCTCGGCCTGGTGGCCGATAACCACGACGATGCGTTCGGGGGACAGTTCGCGTGCGGCGTTGATAACGTGGCGCGCCATCGGCACGCCGCACACCGGGTGCAGCGGCTTTGGCAGCGCTGACTTCATCCGGGTCCCCTGGCCCGCAGCGAGGACAACGACTCCCAGGCTCATCTCAGGATTGCAGCGGCGCAGGGCGCCATCTCGGCCCCTTCAGGGGAGTCGGACAATTCGCTGCGTTGGGGAGGTTCTTGCGCAGTACCCATAGTGGACCCGCACGGGTCCGGCATCCATGCTAGGTAGCACGGAAAACGCCTGTCAAGACGACCTGGCCTCGACATCGTTCGTGGCGCCTACGTAGCATTTCGCGGACACACCATGGCCAACCCACCTCGAACTTCCGACGAGATTCGCGATACCTTCCTTCGCTTCTTCCAGGACCGGGGCCACCTGCTGCTGCCCGGCTGGCCGCTCGTTCCCCTCGGCGACCCGACATCCCTCTTTACCACTGCCGGGATGCAGCAGTTCAAGCCCTACTTTATGGGTGAAGCGGAGCCGCCTTCGCCCCGCATTACCACCGTGCAGCGCTGCTTCCGCACCACCGACATCGAAGAGGTGGGCGACCTGAGCCACTGCACGGCGTTCGAGATGCTGGGCAACTTCAGCTTTGGCGACTACTTCAAGAAGGGCGCCATCGAGTTCGCCTGGGAGCTCCTCACACAGGTATTCAAGCTCCCGCCCGAACGCCTCCACGCCACCATCTACCTTGATGACGACGAGAGCTACCAGTACTGGCGCGACGTCGGCCTCCCCGACGACCACATCCATCGCCGCGACGAGGACCTGAACTACTGGTTCAGCTTCCCGAAGGAGACCCCGGGCGCCAGCGGCCCCTGCGGCCCAGATAGCGAGATCTACTACGACTTCTTCCCCGAGCGCGGCGTGGAGGAGGCCCGCACCGGCGTGGGCTACGACGACCGGTTCCTCGAGATCTGGAACCTGGTCTTCATGCAGCTCTACCAGCACCCCGACGGGACCCGCTCCGACCTCCCCGCAAAGAACATCGATACCGGGTCCGGCCTCGAACGCCTCACCGCGGTCCTGCAGGGCAAGCGCTCGGTGTTCGAAACCGACATCTTCCTGCCGATCCTGAACGAGGCCGCCCGCGTCGTCGGGGTCGACTACTTCGGCGGCAAGTGCACGGAACAGCAGGCCTATGCTGTCCGCGCGATGGCCGAGCACTGCCGCGCCGCAGCCATGCTCGTTGCCGACGGTGTCGTGCCATCGAACGAGGGCCGCGGCTACGTGCTGCGGCGCGTCGTTCGCCGTGCCGTCTACCTGGCCCGGAAGGTCGGTGTGACCGAGCTCTTCACGGCGCGGCTGGCCAACGCAGCCATCGACAAGCTCGGCGGTGCTTACCCGCACATGATCGAACAGCGCGAGTTCGTCGAACGCGCCCTCAGCACCGAGGAGGAGCGGTTCGTCCGGACGCTCTCCGCCGGCAGCAGCCGCCTGGAGAGCCTGCTCGAACGCCTGCGCGAGAGCGGCACCACCGTCGTCCCCGGAGACGAAGTCTTCCTGCTCTACGACACCCATGGCCTCCCGGTCGAACTCACCCGGGAGATCGCCGGGTCGGAGGGCTTCACGATCGACGAAGAGGGCTTCCAGGCCGCGCTCGAAGCCCAGCGGCAGCGCGCCCGGGAGCACGGCCACTTCCTGAGGGGCGAGGTCTCACCCCTCCTCCAGCAGATCGGCGAAGACCACAGCGCCTTCGTCGGCTACACGCACATCGAAACCGATTCCCAGGTGGTCGCCATCCTTCGCGGCGACCAGCTCGTTCAGCAGCTTGTCACCGGCGAAGAGGCCGAGCTCGTCCTCGATACGACGCCCTTCTACCCCGAAGGTGGTGGCCAGGTTGGCGACCACGGCACGATTCGCACGTCGACCGGTGTCTTCACGGTCGAGGACACGCAGTCCAGCGGCGGCGCCATCGCGCACCGCGGTCGCGTCACCGAGGGCGAGATCCGGGTCGGCCAGAGCGCCGATGCATTGGTCGATTACCGCTTCCGCATCGGGTCCGCCCGCAACCACACCGGGACGCACATGCTCCATGCGGGCCTGCGCGCAGTGCTCGGTACGCACGTTCGCCAGCAGGGTTCGCTGGTCACGCCGGAACGCCTGCGGTTCGACTTCACCCACCTCGAACAGGTGCCACGCAGTGCCCTCGTCGAGGTCCAGCAGCTCGTCAACGACAAGGTTCGCCACGACCTCGAAGTCCGTTGGCGCAACACCAGCTACCGCAAGGCGATCGAAAGCGGCGCCCTCGCCTTCTTCGGCGACAAGTACGGCAACGAGGTGCGCGTGGTCGAAATCGGGAAGGACGACGAGCGCTTCAGCGTCGAGCTCTGCGGCGGCACGCACGTCCACCACACAGGTGAGATCGGCTTCATCTACATCGCGCGCGAATCCGCCGTCGCGGCCGGCACGCGCCGCATCGAGGCGTTCACCGGCGCCGCCGCCGAACAGTACCTGCTCGAACAGCAGGAGCGGTTGTGGCGGCTCGCCGAGCGCCTCTCGACCACCCCCGCCGACCTCGAGGAGCGCGTCCAGTCGCTCCAGGACGAACTCGATCGCCTGCGCAAGCAGGCCGAGCAACTCGAGCAACTCCAGGTGAGCGCCGCTGCTGATAGCCTCCTGCAACAGGCAACGCGCGTCGGAGATGCCCACCTGGTGGTTGCTCTTGTTAGCGTCCCGTCACAAGACCTCCTCAAGGACATCGCCGACCGTGTGCGCGCCCGGCTCTCTCCGTCGCTCCTCGTGCTTGGCGCCGTTGTCGAGGGCCGTCCGGCGTTCATTGCTGCCGCCACGAAAGACCTCGTGTCTGCAGGTGTGCACGCCGGCAACATCGTCCGCGAAGTCGCGAAGGCCGCCGGCGGTGGCGGTGGCGGGCGCCCCGACCTTGCCCAGGCCGGCGCCCGGGATGCCTCGCGCGTCGATGCCGCCATGGAGGAGGCCCGGAAGATCGCTCTCGCCGCCCTCAACAACGCCGGGTACAGCTAGGATGCGCCGAACGGGTAGAGCGGAAGGAGGCCCGATGTGACGCACGAACCACCGGTCGCGGACTACGACCAGGAGGACAACGGCTACGACCCCGACGTCGATCCCGAGGGTTTGGCCAGCGTCATCCTCATCGAAAAGGGCGACGACATCGCCTCGATTTGCGGCCGTGTGGATACGGCGCCGACCTTCGCCGTGGTGCTGCATGCGCCCGACGGCAACCGGCCGCTCGCCGGCGAGCTCGGCATGCGGCGCCTGCAGCGCCACGCCGACGAAAGCGGCAAGGTCGTGGCCATCGCTACCCCCTCGCTCGCCCTCGCAAACCGCGCCCGGCAGGTTGGGATCCCGGTTGCCCGCCGCCCCGAGCACATTCGCTGGGATGCCGGCGGCAAGCGCGTCGTTCGCCTGGGCAACAAATCGCTCGTCCTGCCCGCGCTCGGCGTCTGGATCCAGTTGCTCACCATCGTGGCGGTGCTCGTGATTGCGATCGGGCTTGCCCTCACCATGGCGCCGTCCGTGGATGTCCGGGCCGTTCCGCCGACCGAGTCCCTCTCGCGAACCATCCAGCTCACGGCGTCCCCCAACTTCGCCGCCGTCGACCTGGAGGCGCTTCGCGTGCCCGCGCAACAAATTTCGGTCACGCGCTCGCTCACGCTCATGCAGCGCACCACCGGCACCGCGCTCGTCGGGACAGTGCCCGCGACTGTCGCTGTGGTCATCACGAATCCAACCGACCGTGAGTTCTCGCTCCCGGCCGGGACGGTGTTGCTCGCCGGGCCCAGCTACATCCCCTTCGCGCTCAACGAAGAGGTTACGATCGGGCCTGGCGAGACCGTCGAACAGCAGGCCATCGCCATGGAGCCCGGCGCCCAGGGCAACGTTCCCGCAGACACGGTCACCGGCTGGCTCGAACCGGCCTTCCGCGAGCTGACGGTGACGAACCCCGCCGAGGCGTCGGGCGGCGTGAGCGAAGAGCGCCCGGCCGTCGATGCTGCCGACATCGCCGCCCTGAACCAGCTCGCCCGCGATCTCGAGAACAGCTCCTACTTCCGGAGCATCATCGCCGAGGAGCGGCCCCACGACGCGGTCTTCCTGAGGACGGCCGAGGTCGCGGTCGAACCCGGGACGCCGTCGCACAACATAGGCGAGCCGACGGACGTGGTCCTGCTGGACGTCACCGTGCGGACCACGGCGATGGCCATCCTGCAGGAGACGCTCGACGAGGTAGCCCGGGGCGTGCTCGGCCAGGGCATGACCGGCGAGTTCGTGCCCGGCTCCGTTGTCGCCGAGGAGGCCGGTCCGTCCACCTACAACGCCGACGACGACAGCGTGACAGCCCAGTTCCGCCTGAGCGGGCTCTTTGCGCGCGACGTCACCAGCGAGGACATCCGGAATGCCGTGAAGGGCAAGTCGCCCGAGAAGGCAAAATCGATCCTCGCTGAGCGGTATGGTATTCAGGAATCTGACGTCGACCTTTCGCCCGGCTGGGCCCCCTGGCTCCCGCGGTTCGATTTCCGTATCGACGTTGAACTTCGCGCTCAGCTAGAGGAGGACACCGGCGGCGAGCCCGCCACCGAGGCGAATGGGACAGACGAACAACCCACGCCGACTCCTGGCCCTTGACCCGGGCGAACGCCGTACCGGCGTAGCCGTTAGCGACGAACTCGGGCTTTTCGCACATCCCCGGCCCGCGCTGCTTCAGCGCAACACCGCCGAACTGGTCGAAAGTGTCGCGCAGATGGTCGCCGACGAGCAGATCGGCGAGGTCATCGTTGGCCTGCCCCTCTCTCTGTCGGGCCGCGAGTCGGAACAGACCGAGCGGGCGCGTGAATTCGCGAACCGCCTGCGACAGCGGCTCAATGTCCCTGTTACCGAATGGGATGAGCGCCTCTCGTCCGTCCAGGCGGCCCGGACCGTTCGCGGTCGGGAGCGCCGCGCGGCGGGGGACCTCGACTCAGCCGCCGCAGCCGTTATCCTGCAGGCGGTGCTCGATTCACGACGAGGGGGAGTCGTATGAATCGCCGGACACCGGTGCCGCTGGTCGCCCTGGCCGCCGCACTGGTCACCTTCGCGGTGATCATTGCCGCCTACGCGATCAATCGAACCCCCGGCGACGTGCTCGGCGGTGACTCCGGCGGGGGTTCGCGCGAACGCGATCGCGGTGGAGTCGTTACCTACACCGTTCCCGAAGGTGCAACCGCCGAACAGATCGGCAACGACCTCGAAGCGCTCGGCGTCCTCGATTCGTCCACCCGCTTCCAGTGGCTGGTGCAGCTCATGGGCGTGCAGGACCAGCTCAGCGCCGGCGAATACGAACTGCCGCGCGATGCCTCGGCCCTCACCATCATCGACATCATCACGGTGAAGGAGTCCGGGCCAGTCCTCCGTGTGACCTTCCCCGAAGGCATTCGCGTCGAAGAAATGGCGGTGATCGCCGAACGCGCCGGCTTCGGCTCCCGCGAGGAATTCATGGCCGCGGTTGAGGCCGCTGAGCTCCCGCCCGACCTCGCCGCCACCCTCCCGCCAGCCGAGGCCGTCGCGGGACCGCGCCTGCAGGGCTACCTCTTCCCCGACACCTACATCCTGCCCAAAGGGGCCACCATGGCCGACCTGGTGCAGCTCATGATCGACACGTTCGCCGAGCGCTTCTCCCCGGACCTCCGTGAAGCGGCGGCCGCCCGCGGGTTGAACGTGCACCAGGCCGTCACGCTTGCCTCCATCGTCGAACGCGAAGCTGTGCTCGAAATCGAACGGCCCATCATCGCCGGCGTCTTCCTGAATCGCCTTGCCGCGGGCGACCGGCTCGGTGCCGACCCCACCACGCAGTTCGCTGTCGCCACCGACCCGGCCAGCGTCGAGCAATTCGGCTGGTGGAAGCGCGAGCTCACCCTCGAAGACCTCGCGAACCCATCCCCGTACAACACGCGCGAAGTGGCTGGCCTTCCACCCGGCCCGATCGCGAACCCGGGGCTCGCCTCGCTCCGCGCTGTGGCCTATGCGGCGGACACGAACTTCTACTACTTCGTTGCCGACGCCGTGAAGGCCGATGGCTCCCACGTCTTCGCCGAGACCCTCGCGGAGCACGAAGCCAACATCGCCCGGTATGGGTCGCCGTGAAGCTCGCAGGCATCATCGGTCACCCGGTCGCGCAGTCGCTCTCGCCGGTGTTCCAGTCGGCTGCGTTCGAATATTCCGGCCTCGCGGCGCGCTACGAAGCGTGGGATACGCCGCCCGAGGCGCTGCCAGGCCGGGTCGCGAGCCTTCGCGCCCCCGAATACCTGGGCGCGAACGTCACCATCCCGCACAAGGAAGCGGTCATCCCGCTGCTCGATGAGCTCGGCGGGCAGAGCGCACGCGTCGGGGCTGTCAACACCATCGTTAACCGCGACGGGCGCCTGTTCGGGTTCAATACCGATGGGCCCGGCTTCGTTGCTGCGCTGCGCAACGAAGCCGGTTTCGACCCCGCTGGCAAGGCCATCCTGCTGCTCGGCGCCGGCGGCGCCGCTCGTGGCATCGCCTTCGCGCTCGCCGAGGCGCGCGCACACCGCATTGCCATCTGGAACCGCACGTCAGCCCGCGCCGAGCGCCTCGCTGCCGACGTCGCCCGCGAAGGCGGCAACTGCACCGTCGCGGCCGACCCGTCGCCACGGGGCTACGATTGCGTGGTGAACTGTACGTCCGTCGGCATGGTGGGCACCGGCACGGAAGCGCAGTCCCCCTGCGACTTCGCGAGCGCCGATCCCGGCACCCTCGCTGTCGACATCGTCTACAAGCCCGAAGAAACGGCCTTCTTGCGTGCCGCGAAACAGGCCGGGCTGCCGGTACTGGGCGGCCTCCCCATGCTCATCTACCAGGGCGCGCTTGCGTTCGAACTCTGGACGGGCGTCACCGCGCCCGTCGACGTCATGTTCGAGGCTGCCCGCCGCGCCCTGGGCAATTCCTGAGGTACCGCCGTGATTGTCATCGGCAGCATCATTGTGCTTGCAATCTTCGTCGTCACCGGCTGGGCCATCTTCACCGAGATGTTCCAGCAGCGGCACTGGCGCCGGCGCGTCGAAGCCGGCGACGTTGGTATCGTCGCGGCGCTCATCCAGGAGGCGCTCAACACCTGGCGCCGCTCCCGCCCTCCGAAAGGCCTGCCCGCGAACATCTGGGCCGGCATCCAGGGCGCCGAACTCGTCGCCGTGACGAAGGACAGTGCCACCATTTCGGCCGCAGCAGAAGGCGAATTCCGGACGGAAGGCGGCGCCCGTGTTCAGGTGACCTCCGCGCTCGATGAGGCGATGGCGCTCGCTGCCAGGCTCGTCGACATGATGCTGTACGATGTTCCCAACCTTCGGCTCGGCACCGTCCGCGTCGATGTCTACTCCACGTTCACCGAAAGTGACGGCTCCCCTGTGCAAAGACCGATCCTGACGACCACGGCCGACCGCGCCGTCGCCGATACGCTGACATGGGAAGCGCTCACTCCCGAGGAACTCCTCTCGCGCTTCGAAACCCGGTACCACCGTTCTCCGTCGGGGCAGGCACAGCCCATCGACCTCGACCCCATTGAAGGCGAACTTCCCCCGCCACCCGGCGTGAATGGAAGGTCCGGGTCCGCGGAGAACCACGGAGGGCGAGCGTGATGGGCCATTTCCGGTTTCTTACCGCCGGCGAAAGCCACGGCAAGGGTCTGACCGTCATCATCGAAGGGCTTCCTGCCGGGCTCCCGCTCTCCGAAGCCGACCTCGCGCGCGACCTGGCGCGCCGGCAGGGCGGCTACGGCCGCGGCGGCCGCATGCGGATCGAAAAGGACCACGCCGAGATCACGGCTGGCGTTCGCCATGGCAAGACGCTCGGTTCCCCCGTTGCGCTCTGGATCCAGAACCGCGACTGGGTGAACTGGACCGAGAAGATGGCGATCGAACCCGTTGAGGCCGAAATCGAACGGGTTACCCGGATGCGCCCCGGCCACGCCGACCTCCCGGGCGCGATCAAGTACGGCTTCGACGACGTCCGCAATGTCCTCGAACGGGCGAGCGCCCGCGAAACCGCCGCGCGTGTCGCTGCCGGCGGTGTCGCCAAGCGCCTGCTCGCGGAGTTCGGCGTCGCCTTCCGCAGCCACACGCTGAGCATCGGCACTGTCCGTTCGAACGCCACCGAACCCATCGACTGGGACGCCGTCGAAAACGACCCGGTGCGCTGCGCCGACCCCGAGGCCGGCAAGGCGATGGTCGCTGCCATCAACGCTGCCAAGCCCGATGGAGACACCCTCGGCGGCGAAGTCGAGGTGCGTGTCACGGGAGTGCCCATCGGCCTCGGCAGCCACGTCCACTGGGACCGCAAACTCGACGGTCGCATCGCCCAGGCGATCTGCAGCATTAACGCCTTCAAGGGCGTCGAGTTCGGCGCTGGCTTCGATGGCGCCGCCCGCCGTGGTTCGCAGGTCCACGACGTCATCCTGCCCGCCGACAAGTGGACCACCCACCCGTGGGCTCACGCGACCAACAACGCGGGTGGCATCGAAGGTGGGATGAGCACCGGTGAGCCGATCATTGTCCGCGCGGCCGTGAAGCCCATCCCGACGCTCGCCCACCCGCTTCCCTCGGTCGACCTCGATACCGGCGAAGAGGTACGAGCGCACTACGAACGTAGTGACGTCTGTGTCGTCCCGGCCGCGGGTGTGGTCGCCGAGGCAATGGTTGCGTTGGTCCTCGCCGACGCGTGGCTGGAAAAGTTCGGGGGCGACACGGTCGAGGAGATTCGCGCGAACGTCGCGCACTACCTGTCGACCATTGGCCCCCGCGCGCGCCGAAACCAGTGATGAACCCGAACTGTATCGTGCTCGTTGGCCTGTCGGGCAGTGGCAAGTCCACTGTCGGCCAGATCGTTGCCCGCAAACTCGGCTGGCAGTTCCTCGATACCGATGCCATGGTCGAGGAGGCCTCCGGGATGTCTATCCCCGAGATCTTCTCGCAGCAGGGTGAGGCCGCTTTCCGCGCCCGCGAACGCGACGCCCTTGCCGACGCGACCTCGCGCGACAACGTGGTCGTCGCCACCGGCGGCGGAGCTGTCACCACGCCGGAAGGCCGCGAGCTCATCGGGCGGGGGTTCGTGGTCTGGCTCGTCGTCTCCCCCGAACGGGCGGCCCAGCGCCTTGAGGCGAATCCCGAAACGGAAGATCGTCCGCTGCTCGAAGGTGACGTGCTCGGCCGTCTGCAGCGCCTGCTCGAGCAACGCCGCGCCTACTACGAACTCGCTGATGCCGCCGTCGACGTGGACGCGCTCACGCCCGAACAGGCGGCCGACGAACTGATCAACCTCTGGCACGAAGAGCGCGCGAACGCCGCGAACCGCCGTCCTCGCTTCGGCGCCGAAGTCGCGGAAGGCGACGTTCGCGCCGGCCAGGCGGTCGCCGCCGTGGTGAAGACGCCGCAGGCGGAGTATCCGGTGATCGTTTACCCTGGCGCCCTCGGAGACCTCGGCGTTATTTGCCGCGAGCAGGGGCTCCGCGGGCGCGCGTTCGTCGTAACCGATGCAGTTGTCGGCTCGCTCTACGCGAAAGCCGCTGTAGATGCGCTGCGGGATGCCGGGTTCGCCGCTCGCTCCTTCGAGATCCCCGCGGGCGAGGAGTTCAAGACCCTCACGACCGTCCAGCTCGTCTACGACTGGCTCCTCGGGGAGCGTGTCGAGCGGAGCGACTTCGTGGTCTGCCTCGGCGGTGGCGTCGTAACGGACCTCGCCGGGTTCGCTGCGGCGACCTGCCTCCGCGGCATCGCCTTCGTGCACGTGCCCACGTCGCTCCTCGCGATGGTCGATGCGGCCATCGGCGGGAAAACCGGCGTCGACCACCCGATGGGCAAGAACCTGATCGGCGCCTTCGCGCAGCCCCGTGCCGTGATCATCGACACGCGCGTGCTCGAAACCCTGCCGTCGCGGCAGCTCACCGAAGGCTGGGCCGAAGTCATCAAGCACGGCCTCATCCTCGACGAAGGCCTCGTCTACGACCTCGAAACGCGGGTCGAGAAGGCACGAACCGTCGTGCCGGCGGATCTGATTGCCCGCAGTGTCGCCATCAAGGCAGCAATCGTTTCCGAAGACGAACGCGAGTCGGGCCGGCGAACGCTGTTGAATTACGGCCACACGATCGGCCATGCGATAGAGGCGGTCACCGGTTACGGCACGTACCTGCACGGCGAGGCCGTCGCGGTCGGGATGCGCGCCGCGGGAATCATTTCCGTCGAACTCGGCCTGCTCACGCCCGAAGAGTTGGACCGCCAGCAGCGCCTGCTCCGCGCCTACGGCCTGCCTGAGTCCGCGCCGGGCGTGAGCGTCGATGCGGTGCTCAACGCCACCCTCTCCGACAAGAAAGTGCGCGGCGGGTCCGTTCGCTGGGTGCTGCTCGAAGGCATCGGCCGCGCTGTTGTCCGCGATGGCGTTCCGCCCGAAGTTGTCCGCGAGGCCGTCAGCACCGTCCTGTCATGACCTTCTCGTTCGAACTTCGCCACGATCCCGGTTCGCCGGTTGCCCCGCGCCTCGGCGTCATCGAAACCGCGCACGGCCGCGTGCAGACGCCGGTGTTCATGCCCGTTGGCACCCTCGCGAACGTGAAGACGCTGCTCCCCGAAGAGGTGGCGGCGACCGGTGCAGAGATCGTGCTGGTGAACGCCTACCACCTCTACCTGCGCCCGGGCCACGACCTGGTGCGCGAACTCGGTGGTGTCCACCGGTTCATGGACTGGCACCGGCCGATTCTCTCCGACAGCGGCGGCTTCCAGGTGTTCAGCCTCGCCAATCTGCGGCGCGTCGACGAGTCGGGTGTTCGCTTCCGCTCTCACCTCGACGGCTCCGAGCACGTCTACAGCCCCGAAGTCGCCATGGAGGTGCAGCAGGCGCTCGGCGTCGATATCGCCATGCCGCTGGACCACGTCGTCGAGGGAACGGCGCCGCTTTCCGTGGCGCGAGAAGCCGCCGAGCGCACGCTCCGCTGGTACGAACGCTCGCGCGATGCTGCGCCCGGCCTCCCTGTGTTTGCCATCGTGCAGGGTGGCACGCACGAGGAGCTCCGCCGCTGGCATGCGAGGGAGCTCGCCGCCATGGGCGCTCCTGGCTACAGCATTGGTGGCCTGTCCGTAGGCGAGACCAAGGCCGAGATGTGGGCCATGACCGAGGTCGTCTGCGCCGAACTCCCGGTCGACCGGCCTCGCTATCTCATGGGCGTCGGCAGCCCCGAAGACCTGGTGAATGGCGTCTGGCGTGGCGTCGATATGTTCGATTGCGTCCTGCCGACCCGCCTCGGGCGCAACGGCGCGCTCTTCACCCTCGACGGCCGCGCGAATATCCGCAACGCTCGCTTCCGCCGCGAGTCCGGCCCGGTCGATCCCGATTGCGACTGCCTCACCTGTTCACGATTCAGCGCGGCCTATTTGCACCACCTGTTCCGCAACGACGAACTCCTGGGGTACCGGCTCGCGACTATCCATAACGTGCGATTCCTCGTCCGGTTGATGGAACGAATGCGGGAAGCTATCGCTGCCGGCACGTTCGACGACTTCGCGAAGGAATTCCTCGAGCGCTACCGCCCGACGAACGAGGCTGTTCGAACGGAACAGAAAGAGCGCTGGTTGCAGCGCCCGCGACAATAACTACCCCATCCGTTCGCGGATCGAATCCGGGAGCGAATCGGGGATCTCGGTCACCGGCTCGGTCGCCTGCGCAATGGTGATGTCGAAGATGTCGCCCCAGGCGGCTTCGTAATAGTCGCCGGCAGCTTCGTCATCTGCTTCCCAGATCAGCACCACCTGCGGCTTATCCTCCGGCGCGTTCACCCAGTATTCGCCAATCACTCGCGCCATGTGCGGGTGCTGGAACGTTTTTCGCCGTTCGAACGCGGCCAGTCCCTGGAGCACGTTCGTTCCCGGTTTGAACGTGAAGTACCCGACCCAGAGCGCCATGGCGCGAAGTATACCGCGGGCCGATTTGCCCGGAGTTCTTGCACCGGGCTTACGTGGAGTTGGGTTTCCGTATACACCGGCTTAACAATCCGCCGGAAAAGTGTGGTACGGTGGACACACGTCGAATCCCGGCACCGCCGGGAACGGGGGATCCATCCCTGGGGTGAATGCGCACGCGCGCACGGCGACTTCCGACGCCGAACCCGACAGCTAACCTCGTAGACGTTCGGGAGGCAGACCTGCCTCCAACCCGGTTCCGGCCGTTCGCGGCCGCAAATACGCAAGGAGGTAGGACATGGCCTCGCGTGCTCCTCGGCGTCTTCGTGCGCGTCCACGCGTGATCCTGTCGTCTGCCGCTCGACTCAGCTCCTACATCGCGCACCACTCCCGGCGCTCCCGAATCGTCGCGGTGTCGCGTCCATGGGAGCCCGTCCGCGTGGTTCCCTCGCGGAACGACCCCGCGCCTGACTGTTAGCGTCCGCCCTCACATTCGACCCGACAGCAGCATCGTCGCCTTGCGTGGCACCGCAGGGCTCTAGAAAGCCCTCGCCGCTGCGTGCCCGTTCGAAGGAGGTCTTCTTGTGCCCGGGAACACTCGCCAGGACCCGGAGTGTGTCCACCACTGGCTTCTTTCGCCGCCCCTCGATGGAACCGTCGAAGGCCAATGCCGCCGCTGCGGCGCGAAGCGCGCCTTCGATGCCGACCCGTCGAGCAGTCGCGCCTACGGCCGCCAATCGCCGCGCCGTCAGACCAGGCAGGCCTCCTGAGTTGGAGGCAGGAGGGTAACCCAATGACCGCTGTGATGACCCGCCCGAAGGTAAGCGGGCCTCCCGAACAGTACCGCGCGTATTCCGCGCACAACTACCGCCAGATTCCCCAGGTCGAGCGCCTCACCGAAGCGCAGCGCTTCGCCATCGATGTCGTCTCCCGGGTCCTGCCGTTCAAGACCAACAACTACGTCGTCGACCAGCTCATCGATTGGGACAACGTCCCCAACGACCCGATCTTCGTCCTGAACTTCCCGCAGGCCGACATGCTCAAGCCCGCTGACTTCGAAGCCGTCGCCCGGCTTGTGCGCGACGGCGCGCCCGACAGCGAGATCGACCGAACCGTCGACCGCATCCGGCGCTCCCTCAACCCGCATCCTGCCGGGCAGCTCGAACATAACGTCCCCACCCTCGAAGGGACCCGCCTCCCGGGCGTCCAGCACAAGTACCCCGAAACCGTGCTCTTCTTCCCGAGCAACGGCCAGACCTGCCACGCCTACTGCACGTTCTGCTTCCGCTGGCCCCAGTTCGTCGGTATGGATGGCCTGAAGTTCGCCATGCGCGAAGCCGAACGCCTTGTCGCTTACCTGCGCGAGCACCCCGAAGCGTCGAATGTGCTCATCACCGGCGGCGATCCCCTGGTGATGCGCACCGACCGGCTCGCGGCCTACATCGACACGCTGGTCGACGCCCGGCTGCCCAACCTCACGACTATCCGCATCGGCTCGAAGGCGATGGCCTACTGGCCCTACCGCTTCCTGGGCGAAGACGGCGAGAAGCTGCTCCAGCTCTTCCGCCGGGTCACCGGCGCGGGGCTCCACCTCGCCATCATGGCGCACATCAACCACCCCCGTGAGCTCTCCACTCCCGCTGCCCGCGAGGCCATCGAACGCATTCGGGAAACCGGCGCACAGGTTCGCACCCAGTCGCCGCTCATGCGGAACATCAACGACGACCCGGATCTCTGGACCGAGATGTGGTCCACACAGGTTCGCCTCGGTGCAGTGCCCTACTACATGTTCGTCGCGCGCGATACCGGCGCGAAACACTACTTCGAGGTGCCTCTGGTCCGCGCCTGGCAGATCTTCCGCGAGGCCTACAAGCGCGTGCCCGGGCTCGCCCGGACCGTCCGTGGCCCGAGTATGTCCGCCGATCCCGGCAAGGTCTGTGTTCTTGGCCCGGCCGATGTCGCCGGCCACCGCGTCCTCGCGCTCAGCTTCCTGCAGGGCCGCAACCCCGACTGGGTCGGCCGCCCGTTCTTCGCCGAATACGACGAGCACGCGACCTGGCTCGACGAGCTCCGCCCTGCCTTTGGCGAAGAGAAGTTCTTCTTCGAAGACGAGCTGGCGGGGATGTTTGCCCAATAGCCGATCGCCTGGGGGAGCCTCGTCACGCGGGGCTCCCCCGGCTCATCAGCCCACCCTCTGATACACTACCCGCGCGCCCGCCGGCGATTCGAACGCCGACGCCGGGCCCGGAGTTGCGATGTACCGTCGGATCTTCAGTGGCATTATCGACCAGGGAAAGACAGCCTCATTCCTTGCGGCGATGCGGGAAGCCCGCGACCACCAGATAGACCGCGGTATCCGGGCGCGAACGAGCATCTGGGGCGCCATGACCGGCCAGACCAACGGCGTCCTCATCGTTTCCGACTTCAACACCATGAACGACCTCGAGCGCTTCACCGAGATGGCGGCGCAGGACGCCAGCTTCGCCGTCGTTCGCCGGGCCGTTCGCAGCGAAATGGTGTTCGAAGCTTCGGACGTCTCGATCCTCCGCCTCTCCTATCACTCCGAAGGGCTCTACTCGAGCGAGGACGCGACCGCGCCCCGGAAGTTCATGCGGCAGCTCAGGGGCCAGGTGCAGCCGGGCCGCCACCACCAGTTCGTGATGGCCATTTCCGAAGCGCTCGAATACCAGAAGAAGCGCGGGATCGATGCCACCACCAGCGTCTGGTCGTCCGTCACAGGGCACACCTCCGGCATCCTGCTGGTCGCCGAGTTCGACTCGCTGGCCGAACTTGAGCGCTTCGAAGAGCTCGTCCGCACCGACGCCGCCTTCGCGGACCTGCGACGGAAGACCCGCGAGACGATGGTCTTCATGACGAGCGAGGTCGACCTCTACCGCAACCTCCTCTGATCCTTCGCATGGCGCGCTCCTGCAGCGTAGGATGCGCGCCATGAAAGTCCTGCTCCTTGGTGCGAACGGTCAGCTCGGGTCCGACATTCGCCGCCTCTGGAACGACCCCGCTGTCGCCCTCGTAGCGGCGACCCGCGCCGACGCCGATGTCACCGATGCGGCTGCCGTGAGCCGGCTCGTCGAAGGCGTGGAGCCGGACGTGGTCATCAACACCACCGCGTTCCATAACCTTCCCCTCTGTGAGGAGGATCCCGAGACCGCCTTCCGCGTGAATGTCGTGGGTGGCCGGAACGTTGCCAGGGCCGCGGCCGCCGTGGCCGCAGCTGTCGTCCAGCTCAGCACCGACTACGTGTTCGACGGCACGAAGCGCACGCCCTACCTCGAAGACGACGCCCGCCGCGCGGTGAACGTGTACGGCGCCGCCAAGATCGCCACCGAGGACATCGTTCGCCAATCGAACCCCGAAACGCTGATTGTCCGCGTCTCAGGGCTCTACGGGCTCGCAGGTTCTGCCGGGAAGGGCGGCAACTTCGTCGAGACCATGCTTCGTCTCGCCAACGAAGGGAAGCCCGTTCGCGTCGTCTCCGACCAGGTGACCGCACCAACGAACACTGCCGAAATCGCCGAGGCGCTGCTCCCGCTCGTGAAGGATGGCGTTCGCGGCGTCGTGCACCTCGCCGCGGCAGAGGGGTGCAGCTGGTACGAATTCGCCGCCGCGATCTTCGACGCCTGCGGACTCACCCCCGACTTTGCGCCGGTGACTACCGCCGAATTCGGCGCGCCGCTCGAACGCCCGATGTACAGCGTCCTCGGCACCACCCGTGCCCCGGCGCTCCGGCACTGGCGCGATGGTCTCCTCCGCTATTTGCGGGAAAAGGGTTACGCCGCCTGAGCGAACGGCCCGCCATCAGACTTCGGCCGATTCTTTCGCCTCATGCCGGCGCCTGTGATGCCAGTCACAGAACGGGGCTGCCTCGCTGCTGTTCGCTGAGTGCACCGCGCGGGGCGCTCGTCCTCTCTCTCACACCGCCGCTAATGCGCCCCGCAGCGGTCCTGCTGGCCCTGGCGGCCCCTCAGAACTCGAGTTCGAGGGAGATGTCAAGGGCCACTGCGCTGTGCGTCAGCGCGCCGATGGAAATCGCGTCGACGCCCGACTCGGCGGCCGCGCGAACGGTTTCGAGCGTGATCCCGCCACTTGCTTCGAGCTTCGCCCGGCCTGCCACCCGGCGAACTGCTTCGGCCATCTCGGCCGGCGGCATGTTGTCCAGCAGGATCCACTCCGGGCGCCCTTTGAGCGCTGCATCGATCTCGTCGAGGCTATCCACCTCCACTTCGACTTCGATGCCCGGCCGCCGGGCGCGAATCGCGGCCACGCCGTCGGCCAGCGAACGGCCCTCCCGTGCCAGCGCTTCGCGGTGGTTGTCCTTGATCATCGCCATCGCCGCTAGGTCGCGCCGGTGGTTCGTCCCGCCGCCGCACCGAACCGCGTACTTCTCCAGGTCGCGAAGACCAGGCGTCGTCTTCCTTGTATCGAGAATCTGCGCCTTCGTGCCCGCGACGGCATCGACGTAGCGGCGTGTCATCGTCGCCGTTGCCGAAAGTCGCTGCACGAAGTTCAGCGCCACTCGCTCGCCCTGGAGCAGTGCCCGGACCGGGCCCTCGGCTACTGCCAGCGTCTCCCCGGCGTCGAACTCCCCGCCTTCTGGCACGAGCTGCTCAAGCCGCACCCGTTCGTCGATCTGCCGGAACACCTCGGCCGCCACCGGGAACCCGGCCGCCACACCCGCCTGCCGTGCGACGAACCGGCCGCGCCCCACCAGGTCCTCCCCGACCGTCGCCAGCGTCGTCGCGTCATCGAACGCGCGGTCTTCCTCGAGCGCCCGGTGCGCGACCTCGCGAATGAGCTCCTGGGGTGGCGGTTCAATCTGCACGGCGGAATACCTGCCTTCGTTTCCAGTGTTCGTCGTCCCGTTCGGGGAAGTCTTTGCGGTAATGCGCGCCGCGGCTCTCTTCGCGAAGGAGCGCTGCCCGCAGCATGAGCCGCGCCAGCACCGCCATCTGCCGTCGTTCGTACCCGGCACGGTCGGCCGGTTCCGGACCTCGGGGCCAGCTCTCCGCTTCGTGCAGGGCTGCCGCGAGCTGCTCGCCCGTTCGCTCGATACCCGCGCAGTTCCACATCAGCTGCTGCAGCGCCTTGTGCGATGGCGCATCGCCGCCCGGGTCACCAACGGGCACAGCGGTGTCGTCCCCGGGCGCGGGCCAGGCTCCTTCCCGGGCAAGGTCTTCGACCACGCGCTTCCCGAAGACCACCGTCTCCATCAGCGAGTTGCTGGCAAGCCGGTTCGCCCCATGCACGCCGGTGCACGCCACTTCGCCGCAGGCATACAGGCCCGGCACGCGCGTGCGGCCCCACGTGTCCGTTCGCACGCCGCCCATCAGGTAATGCGCGGCCGGCGCGACCGGGATGGGTTCCTTCCGGATATCGATGCCATGCTCGCGGCAGAAGCTGTAAATCCCCGGGAACCGCGCCGCGAGGTCAACGTCGGTAATCGCGGTGCAGTCGAGCCAGGCGTGGTCGCTGTTCGTTCGGCGCATTTCGGCGACGATGGCGCGTGCAACGACGTCACGCGGCGCCAGGTCGGCGAGTTCGTGGTAGCGCGACATAAAGGCCTCGCCGTCGCTGTTCCGAAGCCGCGCCCCTTCTCCGCGAACCGCTTCGGAAATCAGGAACGGCGGCGCGCCTTCGAGCCGCAGCGCTGTCGGGTGGAACTGGTAGAACTCGAGGTCGGCCACCTCGGCGCCGGCCATGAACGCGAGCGCGATCCCGTCGCCGGTCGCCACCTCCGGGTTCGTCGTGTGGGAGAACAGTTGGCCTGCCCCACCGGTGGCAAGCACCACGGCGTCGCCTTCGTACCGCTCGCGGGCGCCGCTCCGAACGTCGATCGCTTCGACGCCGGTCACACGCCCGTCCTCGACGGTCAGGCTGGTGACGAGCGTGTAGTCGAGGATGGTGATGCCGGGCGAATGGGCTGCGTTCGAAAGCGCGGTCTCGATCTCCGCGCCGGTCCGGTCGCCGCCCGCGTGGAGCACCCGCGAGTGGCTATGTGCAGCCTCGCGGCCGAGCGCCACTTCGCCCCCGAGCTGGTCGAACGCAACGCCGTATTCGACGAGGTCGCGGATTCGCGCAGGGGCTTCGCCGCAGAGGACGGCGGCGGCCTCTTCGTCGACCAGTCCTGCCCCGGCTGCGATGGTGTCCGCGAGGTGTGCTTCAACGCTATCGAGCGGCCCCACGGCGGCCGCAATGCCGCCCTGCGCCCAGCGTGTGTTGCACTCGTCGATGCTGCCCTTGGTGAGGACGAGAACCGGCCCGAGCTTTCGCGCTTCGAGCGCCACAAAGAGGCCCGATATGCCGCTTCCAATGACGATGACTCGCCATCGCTCACCGGCCACGGACTGCCATCCTGCCGGGCGCCGCAGTCTTTCGCATGCGCGTCACCGACTTAGTGTACAAGTGACACGAAGTCCCCGCACGTGGCTCAAGCGCCAAACCGCCTCCGCCTAGTACACTTACGAGCACGGGTGCCCCACACCCGCCCACCTTTCGGAGTTCGCCGTTGGCCATCTTGCCTATTGTCCGTGCCGGTAACCCCGTGCTTCGCGAGAAGGCGCGCCGCGTCCGGACTATCGACAAGTCCATTCACAAGCTCATCGACGACATGTGGGAGACGATGTACGACGCTCCCGGCGTCGGGCTCGCGGCGCCCCAGGTCGGCGTACCCCTTCGCGTCATCGTCATCGATGTCGGCGATGGGCAGCCGATCGCCCTCGTGAATCCCGAGATCGTCAAGCGCTCCGGTGAGCGCCTGCTCGATGAAGGCTGCCTCTCGGTGCCCGGTTTCCGCGGGCAGATCAAGCGCTCTGTGAAGGTGGTCGCCAAGGGCATCGACCCCTACACCGGGAAGGAAGTCCGCATCAAGGCCGAGGACAACCTCCTCGCCGAAGCGCTCGAACACGAGATCGACCACATCAACGGCATCCTCTACATCGACTACCTCCCGAGCCCCGATGCCCTCGTCCCGGTGCGCGATGCGCCGGAAATCCGTGGCTGATGCGCGACGGCCCGTCGCCTCGTCGCATCGTGGAGTTGGGAATGTGCGCATTGGCGTAATCGGCGGCGACCCCTGCAGCGAGCAGGACGGCCTGCGCGCGTTCGAAGCCGGCCGCGAAATCGCGCGGCGGGGTCACCTGCTCATTACCGGCGGCCGCGGTGGCGTCATGCGCGAAGCCTGCCGCGGCGCCCGCGAGGCCGGTGGCACGACTATCGGCATCCTCCCTGGCGACGATGACAGCGAGGCGAATGAGTTCGTCGATATCCCCATCGTCACCGGGCTTGGCCACGTGCGGAACGCTATCGTTGTCCGCACATCCGAGGCGCTCATCGCCATCGGAGGGCGCTACGGCACCCTGTCCGAAATCGCGTTCGCGCTCATCCACAACAAACCTGTTGCCGGCCTCGGGACGTGGCAGCTCACCGATCCCGCCGGTCAGTTCGTACCCGTTATCCCGTTTGAAACGGCCGCCGAAGCGGTCGATTACTGCGAGCAATTCGCCAAGGAGTAGCCCGTGTTCATCGAGGAGCTGACTGCCCGCGAAATCCTGGATTCGCGCGGAAACCCCACCGTCGAGGTCACCGCCTATCTGGATGACGGAAGTTCCGGAACCGCCGCAGTCCCCAGTGGCGCCTCGACCGGCGCACACGAAGCCGTCGAGCTCCGCGATGGTGACCCACGGCGCTACGGCGGCAAGGGCGTTCTGAAGGCCGTCGCCAACGTCAACGGCGAGATCAACCAGAAACTCCAGGGGGTCGATGCCACCGACCAGCGCCTCGTCGACCGCATCCTCATCGAGCTCGACGGAACGCCGAACAAGAGCCGCCTTGGCGCGAACGCCATCCTCGGCGTTTCGCTTGCCACGGCGGTCGCGGCGGCGAACTCGCTCGGCGTACCGCTCTACCGCTACCTCGGTGGGGCGAACGCGCACCGGCTCCCCGTTCCCATGTTCAACATCCTGAACGGCGGGAAGCATGCCGCGGACTCCACCGACTTCCAGGAGTTCATGGTCATGCCGGTCGGCGCCGAGACCTTTGCAGAGGGCCTTCGCATGGGCGCCGAGATCTACCAGGCCCTCAAGGCTGTGCTGCATGACCGCGGCGCTGCGACGTCGGTCGGCGATGAGGGTGGCTTCGCGCCGTCGCTGCCCGGCAACGAAGAAGCAGTGCAGGTGGTGCTCGAAGCCATTGAGCGCGCTGGCTACAAGCCGGGCGAGGACGCCGTGCTCGCGCTCGACCCCGCCAGCACCGAGCTCTTCTCGAACGGCCAGTACACCCTGGCGAAGGAAAAGCGCGTGCTTTCGACCGCCGAGATGATCGACCACTGGGCGAACTGGGTCGAGAAGTATCCCATCCGGTCGATCGAAGACGGCCTTGCCGAGGACGACTGGGCTGGCTGGGCACAGCTCACCGAACGCCTCGGAGGCCGCTGCCAGCTTGTCGGTGATGACCTGCTGGTCACGAACCCCGAGCGCATCCGCCGCGCCATCCGCGAGAAGGCCGCCAACAGCGTGCTCGTGAAGCTGAACCAGATCGGCACCCTCACCGAGACGCTCGAGGCCGTTGAAACCGCGCAGCGCGCCGGCTGGACCGCCGTCATCAGCCACCGCTCCGGTGAAACCGAAGACACCTTCATCGCCGACCTCGCCGTCGCTACCGGTGCGGGCCAGATCAAGACCGGCGCCCCGGGCCGCGGCGAACGCACCGCCAAGTACAACCGCCTGCTGCAAATCGAAGAGGAACTCGATCGGAGCGCGACCTACGCCGGCTGGGACGCGATCAAGCAGCTCGGCGAACGGCCGCCCCGCGACGAGGCTCGCAAGAGCCCCGCTTCGCACGCGCGCAGCAATCGCAGCCCGCGCACCCGCCACTGAGCCGGTACACTGCGCCAATGCTGCCTGTCACGCGCGCGGCCGCCGACAAGCTGATCTTCGATTGCGCGAACATCGCCTACATCGCGAGCCTGTTCGACCGGAAGGCGCTCGACCGCCCGGTCGAACGGCTCGGCCTTTCGGTGCGCCAGGTGTTCGGCCACCTGGCGCTCCACCTCGAATGGGAGGCCGACGCGCTCCCCAGGCTGCAGGCCGGGGAGCCCGGCGAAGGTGGCCCGGTCGATTGGGACGCACTCAACGCGGAGTTCGCCCGCAAGACCAAGGACACGCCGCTCCTCGAACTGCTCGAAACGATCTCCCGCGGCCGCGACCGGCTCATCGCCGGCCTCCTCAAACTCGACCAGGCCGCGCTCGATCGGAAGGTCGCCGGTGAAACCACGCTGGCAGACATCGTCGAGTCGTGGCTAACCCACATTGAAGAGCACGCACTCGACCTCCTCGACGTCGAACCGGCCCTCCGCCGGGACCCCCTGGTGCTCGACTGGATCCTCTACGCTGACTTCCTCGATCGCCCCGATCTCAACGAAAGGCTCGATCGGCTGTTCGAGGAAGTTCGCGAGTGGGCCGAGAGCGAGCCCGACGATGACGAGGAGGACGACGATGACACCTGAGCTTCGCGCCGTCGTCGAAGAACTCGACGAACACCGGCGCAGGTTCGAGCAGTTCTGCCGTTCGCTCTCGGACGAACAGCTGGACCGCCCTGTCCCGCCAAGCACCTGGCTCGTCCGCGATTTCATCGCCCACCTCGCGACCATCGACGGCCCGGTCACGGAGATGCTCCGTACCATCCGCGAAGGGCGCGACCCGGGCGTCCGCGACGGCGATGGGAACCGGTTTGATGTCGATGGCTGGAACGACCGCCAGGTCGAGCGCCGGCGCTCCCGTAGTGTCGAAGAGCTCCTCGCCGAGGCCGCCGAGCGCCGCGCCGTCCTCAAGGAGCAACTCACCGCCCTGACCGCCGAAAACCTCGCGTCGACGATGAAGTTCGGCGGCGACAGCAAGCGGCCGCCTGCCGATATCCAGCTTCTGCGGTACCTGCGGGGCTGGTGTAAGCACGACCCGATCCACGTCGCCGACATGCTGCGGGCGCTGCCCGAGGCCCGCATACCCGAAGTCGAGCAGTGGCTCGACGACCCCGTGATTGCCGGCTACCAGGCGATGATGAACCGGTAGTACGGTGGCTTTATGGCCACGCTTGTGCTGGTGCACAGCCCGCTCGTCGGCCCATCCACCTGGTTGCGGCTCGCACCAGAACTCGAACGCCGCGGCCACACGATCGCCGTCCCCTCCCTCCAGTCCGCGGCCACCGGGGGCGGGCCCTATGCCGACGCGTTCGCTCAGACGGTTTCCGCGACGTTGTCACCCGCGGAGGATGTGATGGTCATCGCCCACAGCGGCGCTGGCCTGTTCCTTCCTGCAATCGCGGGCCGCCTCGAACNCCTCGCCGGGTGCNTGTTCATCGATGCGNCGCTGNCCCGGGACGGCGAATGCTGGCTCGACACCGTTCCCGCTGAGGTTCGCGAGAGCCAGTCGTTCCGCCAGGCCGCTGCGCGCGGCGTCGTCCCGAACCCCTGGACGGACCCGGCCCTGTGGCGAACCGTTGGGATCACCGATGAACCGCTCGCGGCGCTGCTCGCCCGCGAGGCCATCGAACCGTCCCTGGCGCTGTACGAAGAGCGTGTCTACTTGCCACCGAATTGGCCCGGTGTGCCGGCCGGCTACCTGGCGTTCGTGCCGAATCCTTTCTATGCACCGTTGGTGCAACAGGCTCGAGCCGCCGGTTGGCTGGTTCGCGAACTGCCCGGCACCCATTTCGAAATGCTCGTTCGGCCGGACGCTGTGGCGGACGAGATCGAGGTGTTCGTCGATGCATTTGGCGCCCGATCGCATGACCGGGAAGACCCGGCCTAGAATCGGCTCATGCGTGTCTCTCCGCCACGGATCGTCCCGCAGGCTGCGTTAGCTCCGAAGCCCCCGCTCACCTCCCCGAGCGCCGACGCCTACCGGCAGACCTCGTTCGTGCTCGGGAGCGACCTCGACCTCATCCTTCGTGGCCTCGAGACCGAAGGCACCATCGCCGATGCCTCCTCCGGGGCGAAGTTCCGAACGCAGCGCATGGTCTCGGCGCTCGGGCTCTGGTCGCGCTCGTGGCTGTGCCGCCTCGAGGCGCTGCACGCGGTCCAGTACGGGAACTACACGGCAGCGTTTCCCTTGATTCGTTCGGCTGCCGACTACCAGGCCGCCGAACTGGCGCTCCTCCGCACCGAGGCGCAGGAGTGGAACGAGTGGCTCGAACAGGGCGGCGTCGGCAACGCCCACGAGGTCCACGCGATGGAGTTCCGGCTGCAAAACTTCCGCGCGGCCGAAGTGCTTGCGGGCCACCCCGACCTCGGGCCGTTGTACCGGGCTGCCACCGACCTGTCGCTCCCGCACTTCGGCGCCACGCTCCTGCTCGCCGGGTCCGAATCGACCGCCGAACGGGTCCTCATGACCTTTGGCGACCGCGACTTCCACATCGGCCTCGCCGAACTCCTGCTCGGCTGGCTGGCGCTCCTCTCCGCTGTTCAGCTCGAGACAGTGCTCGAAGCCGCCGGCGTCTTCGCCGTTCCCGACGATACGAAGGTTCGCGAGTTCATCACCGAGGCTCGCAGGCTGTCGGCCGCCCCGGCGCGCTGCCGCATCGAGCTGATTGAACACGAAGGCATGTCCCGCTATCTGGTGCAGAACTGGCGGCGGCAGGCCGGCGGCGCGCCGCGCCGGATCCTTCTCTGAACCCCGGAGAGCCTGTTTCGCCGGGCGGTGCTAGCATTCGCCCGATGACCCGGTTTCGCTGGCTACCGTTTACGGCTGTCGCGTTGGCTGCCGTCACGCTCCCCGCGTGCGGCGGCGATGGCGGCGATTCGAAGAACAACAATGACACCTCACCGGTCGTACAGGCCGGTGAGCCCCTGGACGACGAAGCCTATCTCCGCGTCTTCTGCACTGGCCTCACCGAGTACCAGGACGCGCTCATGACGGCTACCACGGTCGACCAGATTGGCGAGGTCGTCGAGCGCTATGTGGCGAACCTGCGCGAGGTCAACCCGCCGGAGGACCTGCGCGATTTCCAGCAGCGCTACATCGAGTATCTGGAGTCGGCGCTCGACGATCCCACCTCGCTCACGGTGCTTCCGCCGCCCCTGCCCGACGACGATGTCCGCGAACGGCTGCTGGAGAAGGTCCCGGACATCGAAGAATGCAAGTATCCCACATTCCTCGAAGTGAGGGACGCCGAATAGAATTCTGCTCCGAAACGACACGTCCCCGTATACTGGGACGCGCCCGGATTCCCCGGAAAGGAAAAGGAGTACCGCACGATGCCTCAGCCTTACGCATATTTCCGCGGCGAAATTGTTCCGCTGGAGCAGGCAAAGATTGGCGTGATGACGCACGCGTTTAACTACGGCACGGCGGTATTCGAAGGCATCCGTGGCAACTGGAACGAAGAGCACCAGACGAGCTACCTGTTCCGCCTCCGCGAACACATGGAGCGGCTCACGCAGAGCGCCAAGATCCTCAAGATGGAGGTTCGCGACTCGGTCGACCGCCTCTGCGAAATCGCCGTCGAGCTCGTCGAACGCAGCGGCTTCACGGAGGATGTCTACCTCCGGCCGATGGTCTATCTCTCCGGCGAGGTGCTCGGGGTTCGCCTCCACAACGTCGAGTGCGACACTCTCATGTACCTTTCGCCGTTCCCGGCCTACCTGCCCGAGACCGCGCGCTGCCACACCAGCACCTGGCGCCGCGTCCAGGACACCGGCATCCCGCCGCGCGCCAAGGTCACCGGCATCTACGTGAACAGCGCGCTAGCTAAGACCGAGGCCAACCTCAACGGCTTCGACGAAGCCATCATGCTCAACGAGAACGGCCACGTGTCCGAGGGTTCGGGCGAAAACATCTTCATGGTCCGCAAGGGCAAGCTCATCACCCCGACGCCCGCCGACAACGTGCTCGAAGGCATCACCGCCGCCAGCGTCGTGCAGCTCGCTGCCGACCTCGGCATCGAAACCATCGAGCGCGAAATCGACCGCACCGAGCTCTACATCGCCGACGAAGTCTTCATGACCGGTACGGCCGCGCACCTTACCCCGGTTGTCGAAATCGACCGGCGCCCGATCGGCGACGGCACGCCCGGCCCGATCACCCGGCGCCTTAGCGAGCTCTTCTACGACTGCATTCGTGGGAAGAACGAAAAGTACGCGCACTGGTGCACCCCGGCACGCCTTCGCGTAACCAGCTAGCTCCGGTCATCTTTCGACCGCCGCGCGCGCTCGGCGTTATCGTCGGGGGCGCGCTGGCGGTATGGGCCGCGATCGTCGCGGGTCTCGCGGCGAACCTGGCCATTGGCGCGTCCGCCGAACTCAAGACGCTCGTCGCCTGGGTCGTGGCAGCAGTGATGCTGCTCATCGCGCTCGCATTCGCGAACTGGACGTTCGCTGTCGCGACCATGGCCTACACCATCGACGACGAGGCCCTCACGATTACCTGGGGCTGGCGGCGCGTGGTCATCCCCATCGCGACCATCCAGCGGATGATTCCCGGTCGCAATATCGAAGAGCCCCGGATCGAAGGCCTGAACTGGTGGGGTTGCCACGTCGGGCACGCCGAGGTCCCGCGCGTGGGGTACACGATGATCTACTCCACGCACAGCGGGCCCGAGGAAATCCTCTACGTCGTTACCAGCGAAGGCTCCTATGGCCTGACGGTCCTGGAGCAGGCCCAGTTTGCCCGCGAGATCCAGGAGCGCGCACTCGCCGGCCCGCCGGAAGAC
>NICF_comb_assmDRAFT_10000063_pt1 | contig 70636 bp, 61 predicted proteins | sample NewIslPassag4_SG_FD_11279 | JGI IMG/M metagenome (IMG submission 11279)
CTGCCGAAAGCCGCTCCTCCCACTCCCGGGCCAGCCGCTCCTCCAGCGAGTCGGCTTCGTAAAGTGCCACGTCGTCCCAGACCATTTCTCCTGACCCCGAAAGAACCACCTGCCGCCAGCCGGGCCGCACCGGGGCGTCAAAACGAAACTCGATCTTCACCCAGCCGTCCTCCGGCTCGATTCCCCGGAAGACTCGTGGGTAACCCCCTTCCCAGCGGACCCCGACGACGGCCACCGAACCAGGAGCCAGCGCCCGCACCCATGCGGTCACCGTGTATCGAGCGCCGGGTTCCAGCGTGGGACCGACGGTCTGCACCACTTCGGCGCCGGGATCGACGGCCGGGCGAAGGACAATGCCGCCCGTCCCATTGCGCCCGGCACCGGGATCGTACACTGTCTTTTCCCCCTTAAGGATCCAGTAATCCGCGCTCTGAAAAGCCGAGTTGCGCAGGTAGTTGCTGGCAGGCGCCCCTTGCAGCGTCGCCGTCACGCCCGCCGTGGCTGCAAAAACCCGAGGAGCCAGGCCGACCGCGGCAACAAAGGAGAGCAATCCGGCCGCCAACCGCCAAAACGTACGCCCCGTCACGAAAGGTGCACCCTCTCTCCCGTCGTCGCCGCCCGGTAGATCGCGCGTACCAGCTGGACGGCCCGCATCCCCTCCCGGCCGTCGACCCTCGGCGGTCTGCCCGCCTTCACCGCCTCGACGAACTCCTCGAGCTGGCGCCGGTGGTTGTCAAAGGAGATTGCCATAGGGTCTCTTGCGGCACCGGAGAACACTTTGGGACCGAACCGCTCGAGCATCTCGGAGAAAGGCTCCGAATTTCCGCCTTCGTACCACGAGGCGACCGCATCGTCGACTAGGACCACGCCCCCCTGATCGCCGTGGATCTCAATCCGCTTGGGATACCCTGGAAAGACCGACGTCGTCGCTTGGATCACGCCTATCGCGCCTGAGCGGAACTTGAGCAGCGCCGAGAGGGTGTCCTCCACCTCGATCCGCTGGTGCGCGAGGCACGCGGCGTGGGCGTCGACGCTCTCGACCGGTCCCATCAGCCACAGAAGGAGGTCAACCGCGTGAATGGCCTGGTTCATCAACGCCCCGCCGCCGTCCAGCTCCCATGTCCCCCGCCACGCGCCCGAATCATAGTAGGACTGGGGCCGGTACCACTTGACGTAGGCGTCCCCCATGACGATCCGGCCGAAGCGCCCTTCCTCCATCGCCCGCTTCGCGGCCTCGTTGGCCGGGGCGAATCGACTTTGAAAGATAACGCCCACCTGGACTCCCTTGGCCTGGGCGCGGTCGATGATCGCCTGGCAGCGCTCCTCAGTCACCTCCAAGGGCTTCTCCACCACCACGTGCTTGCCCGCATCAATGGCAGCCAGCGCCGGCTCGAGGTGATGCCCTGAAGGGGTGCAGACGATGACCCCGTCCACGTCGTCGCGGCTTACGAGCCCTTCGAGGCTTTCCTCCCAGTCGACTTCATGAGCCAACGCTACGGCTTTGGCCTTCTCCGGAGTGCGGCTCCAGACCGCAACCAAGCGAGCCGACTCCATCTTCTTGATACTTTCGATATGGGCCCTGGAGATAGCGCCACAGCCCGCAACGGCAAAGCGAAAAGGTGCATCCGCCATCGTGAGCGCCTCCTCACTCCGATTTCGTCTTGACTTATCCGTCAATTAGCGACGCGAGCGTTTCCTCAAAGGCGCGGGTGAGCTCCTCCTTGCTTTTTCTTCCCACCCAGCGGCCCACTTCCCGCCCGCGGTGGTACAGGATAAGGGTGGGGATGCTGGTCACGTCGCAGCGTGCGGGGATCTCGACGCACTCGTCGGTATTGACCCGAAGGCGGCGCAAGCGCCCGCGAAAACCCTCCAGCGCCTCAGCGAGGATCGGGGCAAACTTGCGACACGGGCCGCACCAGGGAGCCCAAAACTCCACCAGCACCGTCCCGGCTGCTTGCAGCACCCGCTCGTCAAACTCCTCGTCCCGCACGTCGATCAGGCTGCTCACCCGGCTCCTCATCTCCTTTGAAGACGCCTTCCCCGGAAGAAGACACAAGACACCCCTTAAAGGACCGCTTGGACTATTTCCAAAGCGCGCAGGCAAAACCCTTGCCCCTCCGAATGGCGGCAAAAAGGGCGACCTCCGCCGAGGTCGCCCCACTTTTCCCGTGTGTGATGCTCCCTACTTCAGACGGCCTGGACGGCCGTGATCCCCGGGACCTTGCGCTTGATGATCCGTTCGATCCCCGCCTGCAGCGTCACCAGGGACATTGGGCAACCGCCGCATGCACCGACCATGCGCACCTGCGCCACACCGTCCTCGGTGATGTCGACAAGCTCGACATCGCCGCCGTCCATCTGGATCGCAGGCCGGATCTCGTCCAGAGCCTGCTGAACCTTTGTCATCAGCTCGACCGTGCTCTCCATGACTTGTGGCACCTCCGTCTATCTCAGGCTCTAGCCGGCGACGCCCGTAGCCTTCCTAAACGCGAAACATGCCATCTTTAGTGTATAGGGGAACCTGCGATGCGTCAACCGCCGATCTGCACCATGTTTCTCTGGCCGCGCCATGTGCCCAAAGCCTCATGGTGCTCGGGCTTAAACTGCGCCGCCACGCCCAAGAGGCTCAATAGCTCCTCATCGCTGATCCCCGAGCGCAGCGGCCCCAAGATGTCCGTCTCGATCTCCGTAAGGAGGCAAGGGCGGATCTTACCGTCCGCCGTCAGCCGCAGCCGGTTACACCCCGCGCAAAAATGCTCCGTCATCGGGGTGATAAAGCCGATCGTCCCTCTTGCGCCTTTCAAACGATAGTCTCTCGACGCCGCACTCTTTGACCACTCGAGCTCCTCGAGCTCTCCGAACCTCTTGACGAGCCGATCCTTCACTTCTTGTGCAGGCACGAAGCGCTGCGCGTACAGTCTTTGATCGCCGCCGATGGGCATGTACTCGATGAATCGGACGTGCCAATCCTTTTCGAACGTCAGGGCGGCGAGCTCCTCCACCTGGTCGTCGTTGAAGCCCCGAGTGACGACTGCATTGAGCTTGATGGGACGAAGCCCCGCTCTTTCGGCCTCCCCGATTCCCTCGAGGACCTCCTCCACCCGCCCCCCACCCGTCATGAGGCGAAACATGCCTGGATCCAGGGTGTCGAGGCTCACGTTGACCCTCATGAGGCCGCGGGCTTTAAGATCGGCGGCGTACTTCGCGAGCAGCAGGCCGTTGGTCGACATGGCGAGGTCTCGGATGCCCGGCACCCGTGCCACCTCGCCTACGAAGTCGACCACGCCCCGGCGGACCAAGGGCTCCCCTCCTGTGATGCGCACCTTGTAGAGCCCGACCCGCGCGAGGACCTTCACGACCCGCAGCATCTCGTCGAAGCCGAGGAACTGGTCGCGCCGCTCTTCATAGTCGAGGTCCGACGGCCGGCAGTAGACGCACTTCAGGTTGCAGCGGGTAGTCACGGAGATCCGCAAATATCCAATGCTCCGGCCAAACGACGACGCGAGCTGGTTCACACCGACCACGCTCCTCGGTCACACGACGCGCCCCTGCGGGGCGCAAAAGGCGCGTCACGTTTCGTGCCGCCACCACTCCACCTCGCCAGAGAAGCGTCCGAGGGCGGCATCGCGCTGCTCCTCCTTAGCCCTGACCCCCTCGTTCACCATGGCCACTTCGTCTTCCCGCAGGTAGTGCTCCATCAGCCCGGTGGCGACGTCTACTACGTCTTTGCTGGCGCCGGTGGCGCTCACGTCCGTAAATACGTCAATCAGGACAGGGACCAGCTTTTCCCGGTCGATCTCCGCCAGGACGCGCAAAGCCGCGGCCTGGACGCTGGAGGCCCGATCTTCCACCGCGAGCCGGCGCACAGAGCTGGCAACGCTCTTGGGATCCTGAAGAAACGCCACAAGCTTCACCGCCACCTCGCGCACAGCGGGACTTTCGTCGCGCATCAAGTTGGCCAGCGTCGCCTGGAGCGGCTCTTGTTTTGCCGCCTTGACCAGCTGATCGATGGGCGCGGATGAAGGATCCCGCGGGACCATCCGCAAGCTGGACTCCGCCTCAAAGAGGAGGAGCGTCGCCGCGGCCTTGGCCCTGGTCTTGGGATCGATCAGCACGAGGCCCGCGATCTCCCCGGCGGCTGCGACCAGCATCCGATCCTGCGCCAGGGTGAGCGCCACGTCGCGCACGCGGCTGCTCTTGTCTTTGAGCCACTTGAGCACCAGATCATCCGAGGCATTCTTGCCCCCCTCAAGGAGGGCGTCCAGCGCTTTCTTCTCAAGCCTGTCGAGCTTTTCGCCGACGGGTTTGCGATAAAAGCGTGCGAGCGCATGCAGGTGTCGGTCGTCGCCCGACTTGCCGATAAGGTATATGGCAAGGCATTGCAGCAGGTACTCTTTGGAGTCGAGCGCGTCGACCAGCGGCTGATGAAGCTCCTCGGGTTCGGCCGAGAGGACGATGCGAATCAGCTCTCCGGCAAGCCACCCTTCCTCCGTCAGCGCGATGACGCGAAAGAGAGCAGGCAGCGCCTCCCGCGTCGCAATCCGGGAGAGCGTCGCCTTAGCCTCCTCACGATTGGTGTAGAACATGTGGCGGATGTGACGCTCCACATCGCTTGCATCTTGGTCCGTCCGCACCCGCGAAAGCACCAGCCGGTAAAAGTGATCCTGCAGGTTGGGATCGTCTTGGGCTGCAACGGCCTTCAGGAAATAGCGGCTCTTTCGCGGCGTCATGGCAAGCTGCTCAAGCTCGGACATGATGGCGCGATCAAAGCCGCCGTCGCCGGACGCGCGGAGGCTGCTAAACAGGTTTTCCACCTTGAGGCGGAAGGTCTCGTTATCCATTCGCATGGCCGACAACCTCGCTATCTTCTCGGTAGGTAATCCGTCATGCTTACGCTCAGATACGCGTCATGTGGGCGTGAAAGTACGAAGAGGCACAATAACGCCTGAGTCGTGGAGGCGTCGGACGTGCCCGGCGTCATGAATGGAGGGGATCGATCGTCGACATGTGCGCGTCTATACTTGGCTTTATTATACCAAACTTCTCCGAAACCGAAAAGGGAACCTACGGGATCTGGTAGTCCACATAGTCCACGTCGAGGGTGAAACCGTAAGGCGTCGCCCGGGCCCGCTGCCGCAACAGGAGAAACCGATCGCCCAGGTCTAGATACTCCTGGGTCACATGCAGCGTCCCCCAGGAATAGGCCGCTTCAGCCCTCTCCACCACGAGCCGCCGGACGTCCACCCAGAAAGTCGCCTCCTTGGGCCCGGTGCCGCTGTAGTTGATCCGGGGTCCCTGGAGAACGACGAGGTCCGCGTCGGAAGCGTCGACGACCCGCAGGTCAAAGAGGTACAAGCTCTGCATCAGGTTGATGAGATCACGCGGAAGGGAGTCAGGCACGAAGGAGGGAGCGCCCGCCGTCTCGGTCAAGAACCCTTCAGGCTCCTTGCGCACGGTGGAGGCAAAGCGCCACGTGGCAAAAAGGGCCCGCAAGGTGATCTCCTGACGAAAACTGGCCCCTACGGGAAGCTCTAGACCGACCGCCACCCTTTGGAGGAGTTCCTCTATCGCGCTTTGGGAGAAGGACGCCGCGAATCCGCTGGCTGCGCACCCGAACGCGGCCCACACCGCGATCGCCGCTCCGACGAGGATCCAGCGGGCCGGCCTTACCTTGCCCAGTCGCCGTCGAGCCACCGGAGCATACCTCCTTTGCAGGGAGGATGAAGGAAGTCCGTCTCCCAGCCGCCCTCCAAGGTTGTGATCCTGCGCCATGTGCGCAAGATCTTGCCACTCCCTTTCGCATTCTGTTCGCCGGCTCCACCACCCCTTCCTTCCCCTCCGAGCTTTCCCGGGCCGCACGCATATGATATGCTTTATGGTGCAGGCAGCAAAGGGAGATCGCCATGAAAGACGTGCGGGAAGAGATCATCATCCTGGACTCGTCCGATCCACGCGCCGGCGCGCCGTGTGCGGTCTGTTCCAAGCCGGTGGCGGCGAAAGAAGAGGCGGTCTTTTGCCCGCGCTGCAAGAGCGCTCATCACCTCGCGTGCTGGGTCGAGCGCGGCGGGTGCGGCCGTCACGGTTGCCGCCAGGTCGCCCGCCGGGACCTCTTGCCGGCCAAGCACGAGGAGCCGATCCGCCCCTCCAAGCTTCCCCGCTGGGCCGTCTGGTCGGTGGTCGCCGCCATCGTCCTCGTCGCCGGTTGGCTGGGCTGGAGCGCACGCACCGCGTCACTCACCCGCGCTTCCACCATGACGGTGATGGTGCCCTCCCTCGACGACGAGGTGCTCTGGTTCAAGCTGGTGGACGACTACAATCGCAACCCGCCCACGGAGAAACGAGTTGAGCTTCTCTACACCCCCTATGGGCCGACGGGGATGGGCTACGACCAAAAGCTGGTCGTGCTGATCGCGGCGCGCGACGGCCCCGAGGTGGTCGTCCTTGAGCCCGATCGCTTCACGAACTACGTAGAGCAGCAGGCGCTCGTGCCCGTAGACGACATCGTGTATGCGCTGCTCGAGGAAGGTATTCCCCTCGATCCCGACCGGCTCCAAGAGGCCAGCCGCGACGGGGTCTACTACGGCCTGCCGCATCCGACTCGCGAGGCGTTCTTGGTTTCGCCCGTCGTCACGAGGCACACGGGCGAGGGCCCACGCCTCCTCTACGAGATCGCAAGGCGCCTGTATGCGGCGACGGCGGAAAACTAGCCGCAAGGCGCGGCCATTCGTGCGTTTCGCCAGACGGTACGGATGGCCGCGCCTTCTCTTTGGGCGCCGCCCGGATTCCCAAACCCGCAAGGCCCGGCGGCGGGAAGTACAGCTGCTCCTTTTCCGGACTCGGCCCTATTCCGCTAGCCGCCGGTATGCCCCTTGGAAGAAGATCAAGGGTTTTCCTCCGGGCGCTCCCAACGCCTCGACCTTACCGACGAAGATCGAGTGGTCGCCGCCGTCATACGTCTGCCACAACGTGCAGTCCAGCCAGGCCAAAGATTCCTTGATCACAGGAGTCCCCACACCCTCCTCGATCCACGTGATCTGGACCGGGATATCTCGGGCTCCTGCGAAGTGGCGCGAGACGTTCTCGTGTTCTTCCGCCAGGACGCTGACGCCGAACTTCCTCTCCCGTTCGATGAGCGCGTGGGTCCGGTTCTTCTTGCCGACGCAAACCAACACCAGCGGCGGTTCAAGCGAGACCGAAGTAAAGGCGTTCGCCGTCATCCCGTGCACCTCGCCACCCGAGCGCACGCTGACCACGGTCACTCCGGTGGCAAACTGTCCCAAGGCGCTGCGAAACGCGCGAGAGTCAAACTCCATGACGCTCCTCCTTGCGTGTAGCCCCAAAGAACTAGAGGTGGACCTCGCCTCCACCCTAATCGAAGGACCAAAAGTTTTCAACCCTGTGGTACAATGGCGCCTGGAGTACACGCCGGCGCTACAGGCGGATCTCGTTCTGCCGGCGCTGGTTGGGAGGTCGTGTTCGTGATCCACATCGACGCCCTCTCCATCGGGCCCATCGCGACCAACTGCTATGTCGTCCGGGACCACCACCGCCGGGCGTTTGTCATCGATCCGGGCTGCGACTACCAACCCATCCTCGATGCGGTGAGGGGCCTAGAAGTGACCGACATCCTGATCACGCACGCGCACTGGGACCACATCGGCGGCGTCGCTGCGCTCAAAGAGGCGACCGGAGCCCGCGTGTGGGTGCACCGGCTGGAGGCGGCTTGGCTCCTCGACCCGGCGCTCAACCTCTCAGAGGCCGTTCCCTTCCTTCCGCACCCTGTGACGGCGCCGCCGGCCGACCGGCTCCTTTCCGGCGGCGAGCGCTTTGACCTGCTGGGCGAGAGCATCGAAGCGCGGCCTACCCCGGGACACTCTCCGGGACACCTCTCGTACGTGATGGGGGACGTCGTCTTCGGGGGCGACGCGCTGTTTGCCGGATCGGTGGGACGGACGGACCTTCCCGGCGGCGATTACGAGACCCTCATCCGGGCTATTCGCGAGCAACTTCTCACCCTGCCGCCCCAGACGACGGTCCTGCCTGGACACGGGCCAGCCACCACCATCGAGCGTGAGCGCAAGACCAATCCTTTTCTGGCGGAGTAGCAAGTCTCCCCGTTGACTTTCAAAGCGTCGAGGCCCTATAATGGGAACAACATCTCGCTCGTGCAAGGAGGTGCACACGATGCGGATCGGTACCGTCCTACACAGGCGGCTTTCGAGCTCGTTCTTCTTTGGGTACTGGTACGGCTTTCCGTATCGTGTGCCCTAGAACGAGTCGCCTCCGAAAGAAGGCTTGGGTCGAGGGCACACGAAGAAGCCCCCGGCCCTTTTTGTTTGGCATTGGAATAGGATAACGCTCTTTGGGCCGGGGTCAATGGTACCACCGGCCCCTTTTCTTTGGGAGGTGCGCCACTACGACGGAGGGGATCATCGATGATCAGGGCTGACCAATTCATCGTCATCGCCGGGCCGTGCGCCGTGGAGACCTACGAGACGACGCTGGCGTGTGCGAAAGGCGTCCAGCGGGCGGGCGCCACGCTTTTCCGGGCCGGCGCTTACAAGCCGCGGACCAACCCCAAGTCTTTCCAGGGCCTAGGGGAGGAAGGGCTTGAGATCCTGGAGGCGGTCCGCCGCGAGACCGGGCTTCGCATCGTCACCGAGGTGATGGAGACGCGGCTTGTGGAAAGAGTGGCGGCCTCGGCAGACGTCTTACAGATCGGCACCCGGAACATGAGTAACTTCGCCCTCCTCAAGGAGGTGGGAAAGACGCGCCATCCTGTCATCCTCAAACGGGGGATGGCGGCCACCCTCGACGAGTTCTTGCAAGCCGCCGAGTACATACTGCAAGAAGGAAACGAAAACGTGATCCTCTGCGAGCGTGGGATCCGCACCTTTGAGACCTACACCCGCAACACCCTCGACCTGAGCGCCGTGCCGGCTCTAAAAGAGCTTTCCAGCCTTCCCGTCATCGTCGATCCCAGCCACGGGACAGGCCGGCGCTCTCTGGTCCCGCCGATGGCCCTCGCCGGCATCGCGGCCGGAGCCGACGGGCTCCTCGTCGAAGTGCATCCCGATCCCGACAACTCCTGGACCTCCGACGGCAAACAATCCCTCGACCTTCCCGGCTTTGAGCGGCTGATGGCCGACGCAAAAAGGCTCTTGCCGCTCTTCGGCAAGAGCCTTGGAACCTTGGAACCGCTCAATGCGACCAGCGCGGTCTAACTGGGCTGAATGCGGGCCGCTGGGCCTTGTGCGAAAATCAAGGGCCGTCACTCGCCCGTGATCTCTTCGACGCGGTCCGCATCGAGCCGACTGATCACTTCCACCATCAGGCGGGCGGCGTTCTCCACGTCGTCGAGGTGCATGATGCCCGCGTGGCTGTGGATGTAGCGGACCGGCACGGCGATGGCCAAGGAGGGCACGCCGCGGCCGAAGAGGTGCATCTTCCCGGCATCGGTGCCGCCGCCCGGCATCGCCTCAAACTGGACCGGGATTCCCGCCTCTTCGGCCACGTCGAGGACGAAGTCCCGCAGCCTCCTGTGCGGCACCATGGAGGCGTCGTAGAGTAGGATGGCCGGCCCCTGGCCCAGCTTCTCCTGGGCTTCGTGCCGCGCCACCCCGGGGGTGTCGCCTGCGATGCCGGTGTCCAAAGCAAAGGCGATGTCAGGCTCGACGGCGTAGGTGCTGGTCGTCGCGCCGCGAAGCCCCACCTCCTCTTGCACCGTCGCGACGCCGTAGGCGGTGTTGGGATGCGCGATCTCCTGCAGGCGCCGGATCACCTCGACCACCAGCGCGCAGCCCACGCGGTTGTCAAACGCCTTCGCCATCACATACTTGGGATTGGCAAGAGGCGTGAAGGGACAGACGGGCACCACGGGGTCCCCAGGCCGCACCCCCAGAGCGATGGCCTCCTCCTTGCTGGAGACGCCAATGTCGATGAACATATCTTTCTTCTCGACCATCTTCTTGCGCTCGTCGGGAGAGAGGATGTGCGGGGGCTTTGAGCCGATGACGCCCATGAGNGCGCCTTTGCGCGTGTGCACCACGACACGCTGGGCGAGCATCACTTGCTCCCACCAGCCTCCGAGGGTCTGGAACTTGAGGAACCCCTCGTCGGTGATCATTGTGACCATGAAGCCGATCTCGTCCATGTGCCCTGCGAACATGATCCGGGGCGACTCGGCCGTACCGACCTTGCGGGCGATCACGCTGCCCAGCCGATCGTGGCTCACTTCGGCAAGACCCGAAAGCCTCCGCTCGAGAATGGCCCGCACCGGATCCTCGAACCCGGGTACACCCGGAGCCTCCGTCAATTCGGCGAGCAGCTCTTTGATGGAATCCGACACGAATCTTGCTCCTTTCATCCTACGGCTTCACAACCGCTCTATGACAGCGTTCCACCGCAGGAGGGCTTTCCCTCCTGGGAGGCGAAGAACGAGGCGAGCGCCTTGGGCTCGCCGGGAGGAATCATCGNGTGATCAGGATNGGACGCCTTCTTTTCCTCGCCGTGGTCGTGGTGGGCTTCTTCGTCGCCGCCCGCCGTCTTGGCGAACAGAACGTACCGCTCGCCGACGTCGCCGCAACGGGACTCACTTTTGCGGCGGCGCTGGTGGCGTTCTTCGTGGTGCTGCTCGGGCTTGGAAAGATTCTTGGCAAGCTGTTGGGGGGAAGCGATTCCAGGGAATGATGCTCGTGCTCTAGGGCGACCGCGTCGAGACGTAACTCACCCAAGGACCGGCTAGGACCACCGAATAGACCAAAGCCCCGCCCAACAGCCCGACGGGAGCGGGTAGGTCGAGCTCGTGCGGCAGCGCTGCTCCCAGCGGATCAATTCCCAGCGCCGGCAGGACCACCAGATCCAATGCAGCCGCAAGCCCTATGGCATGAGCCCCCGCGAAAAGGAGCGCTCCCCCTGGTGCGGGCCGGCCGGCCACGGCGCCGTAACACCCCCCTGCCAAAAGAACCAGCACCGTCGTTCCGATAAAGAGAAGCCTGGTCGCCCAGGCTCCGAGCGCCGCGATCCGCTCGAGGACTTCGACCGGGAGCAGCTCAAACGCTCCCAGCGCGATGACCTCCGGCAGAAACGGCGACGCTTCCCCAAGCCGGCCGATGCCGGTCGCCACCAGCGCCGCCCCGCCCGCCGCGACGCCCCGTAAGAAGCGCTCGGATATCCCGCGGCCACGCACCAGCACCGAAGGGCCAGCCCCTCTATTCGCCGCTTTCCTTGGCCGGCGTGCGCATGAAGCGGACGAGCAGCAGCGCCAAGACGGTGATGGCAGCGGCGCTCACCGCCTTGATCACAAGGCTCGCCGGCGTGAGCAGGATGCCGCCGACGAAGAGCACGTACCCGAGGGAAAGCCCTCCGTAAAGGACCGGGTCGACGACGTTGAGCCTCCCCTTGGGAACGGGAATGAAGCCTGCGATTCGCTCGGGCTCTCCCACAGGGTGTGCGTCGCGGTAATCGAAAAACGCCCCGCTGCATCCCCGCGGGCATCGAAACTGTTTTACGTCGCGGTAGAGCACCATCCCGCGTTCGGTGTGGCGGTAGTGCTCTCCCACCGTGTAGACCATCTCTTCACCGCACACTTTGCACTTGTGTGCCATGCTGCCTTGCCTCCTCAATCATCGGGGATCACCAGCCCAAGGCGTACCCGTCACCTCGGGGATCGGCTGCGCCCGCATACACGCCGTCGCCAATCCAAACGCCTTGCGCATGCCCCATGGCGTCGTCCCACGGCCCCACCGTCACGACGTCGTGTCCCATGTTCTTTAGCGCCTCCACGGCGCTTTCTCCAAAGCGCGACTCGACGTAGAGCCGGGCGCCGGCCCGCTGCGGGCCCGCTTCGCCGTGCAGCCAGCGCGGCGCTTCGATCGCCTCCTGCACGTCCATCCCGTGATCCAAGATATTGGAAAACACCTGAATGTGCGTCTGCGGCTGCCCGTCCCCGCCCATCGTGCCGAAGGCCAGCACGGGGCGATCCTCGCGGAAGACCATCGACGCGATCAGCGTGTGGAACGGCCTTTTCCTCGGAGCGATCGCGTTGGGATGAGCTGGATCGAGCGAAAAGTACGAGCCCCTGTTGTGCAGCGCAACGCCGGTCCCCGGCGGCACCACCAGAGCGCCGAACCCCTTGAAAAGGCTTTGCACACACGAAACCAGATTCCCCTGCTCGTCAGCCACGGCAAAGTAGGTCGTCCCACCCGCAAGCGAGAACGACGGGCCGACGGGCATGGCCCGCTCCGGATCGATGTTTTGCCTGAGCCGGGCGGCGTACTCCTTCGACAACAGGCGCTCGAGAGGAGCCTGGTAGAATCCGGGATCGGCGACGTGGCGATCGCGCTCGGCAAAAGCGAGTTTCTTCGCTTCGACCTGCAAGTGGACCCGGCGGGGATTGGACCAGTCGAGAGCCGGAATGTCATACCCCTCGAGGATCCTGAGCCCGATCAGGGCGGCCAGCCCCTGGGTGTTGGGCGGCGTCTCGTAGACCGTATACCCCCTGTAGCTGCACTTTAACGGCTCGCCCCACTCGGAGGAGTGGGAAGCGAGGTCCTCGAGGGAAAGCCAGCCGCCCGTGTTCTCGGAGAAACGGGCGATGGCTTCGGCGATCTCGCCTTTGTAAAACGCGTCCCGGCCTTTTTCCCCGATCATGGCGAGCGTCTTGGCAAGGTCCGGCTGGCAAAACCTCTCTCCCGGCTCGGGCGCACTACCGCCCGGCGCATACACCTCGATCCATGTGGGATCGGGCGAGAGTTTCTCGAGAGTGGTGGCGATGGCGCGCGCCATCTTGTCGCTGATGGGAAAGCCCTTTTGGGCCAGCTCCACGGCCGGTGCCAACAGCTCAGACATCGGAAGGCTGCCGTAAGTCTCGTGCAAGGTGAACCACGCGTCGACACACCCTGGCACGGTCACCGTCCAGATGCCTCGCTCGGGCATCTCCTTGCGCTCCATGAGGCGCTGGACGTCGATGGACGCCGGGGTCCTCCCGCTGCCGTTCAGGAACCTCACCCGGCCCTCACCCGCCCAGTAGACCAGCGCGAATAGATCGCCGCCGATCCCGCATGCTCCCGGCTGGGTGACGTTGAGGGCGGCGTTGACGGCGATCGCCGCATCGACCGCGTTCCCGCCCTTTCGGAGCACATCGACACCCACGAGAGAAGCGAGCGGGTGCGCCGCCGCCACCATACCCCGGTGACCCATGACGAGGGGCCGATGCCTCCGTGGAGATCTCCAGGAAGTGACCATCAGGCCTCGCCTCCCTGCCTTTGTCTCGTCCAAGCTCGCATACGACCGGACCACGCCGCTGGCCAAGGGACAAGCGGCAACAGGAACGCTCGAGCTCAACTTCCAGGCCGAGCCCCAAGTCCCGGCCCCCCATGGTCAATAGAGCGGGGTGTTGGCGTCGTACGACTCGAGCCGCCTTTTGACGCTGCGCAAGAATCGCCCGCACACAGCGCCGTCCAGTACCCTGTGATCCAGGCTCATGCAAAGGTTCATCATGCTGCGGATGGCGATTCCGTCACCCACCACCACGGGGCGCTTGGTGATCGTCTCCATGCTCAAGATCGCCGCCTGGGGATAGTTGATGATCGGCGCCGAGAGGATCGAGCCAAAGGCACCGGTGTTGTTGATGGTAAACGTGCCGCCCGTCACATCGTCCGGCGTGAGCGTGCCGGCTCGCGCCCGGGTGGCAAGATCCGCAATGGCCCGGGCTAGCCCGACGATGCTTTTCTGGTCGGCGTCCTTGATCACCGGAACGATAAGGCCGTCCTCGAGGTCGACTGCGATGCCGATGTTGATCCGGCGTTTGATGACGATCCGGTCCTCTTCCCACGTCGAGTTGAGGATGGGATACTCCCTGAGAGCCTCCACGGCCGCCTTCACCACGAACGGAAGGTACGTGAGGTTAAACCCTTCCCTGCGCCGGAACTCCTCCTTGATGCTCTCGCGCCAGGCGACAAGAGACGTCACGTCCACCTCGACCGTCGTCCACGCATGAGGTACGGTGCGCTTGCTGTGGACCATTCTCTCGGCGATGGTCCTGCGCATGCGGGTGATGGGAAGGACCTCGTCTCCGTCCGCCAGCGGCCTTCTGGCGGCAGAAGCCGAGCCGCTCTCATCCTCGGGAGCCCAGACGGAGCGCGACTCGTGAGAGCCGGACAGAACCACCGCCCGCTCCCGCTCTTTGGCTTGGGCGATGGCCCGTTCCATGTCTTTCTTGCTGACTCTTCCCCCGCGCCCCGTGCCCGTGACCGTGGCGGGATCGATGCCGCTTTCGGCTGCGAGGCGGCGGACCGCCGGGCTGTAGAGGTGCGGCGAGCGTGCGAGCGGCTCTACCCCGGCCGAGGCGGCTGCTGCTACGGATCCTCCCGGAGCGAAGCCTCCTGAGCCGTTCGCCACCGTGCTCCCTCCCGGCGCGCTCTCCCCCGCCGGAAGGTCCGCCACCTCCTCGTCCACCTCCCGGATGATCGCGATCACCTGCCCTACGGCCACGGTCTCTCCTTCCCGGGCCAAAAGGCGATGCACGATTCCCCTGGCAGGCGACGGCACCTCCGCGTTCACCTTGTCGGTATCCACTTCGACGAGCGGTTCATCTTCGTCGACGAAGTCGCCTTCGGCTTTAAGCCACTTGCCGATCACTCCTTCGACGACGCTCTCTCCAAGCTTGGGCATGACGATCTCTCTAGGCATGGGCGTCCGCTCTCCTTAAAAGCGCAAGAATCACCGCACGACCGGCGACGAAAGCCCTTAGTAGCGGGCCAGGTCGAGGATGGCCTCTTTCACCTGCGCCTTGTTGGGCAGCATCGCTTGCTCGAGGACGGGATGGTACGGCGTCGAAGGGACGTCCAAAGCGGCAAGCCTCCTGATGGGCGCATCCAGGTACATAAACGCCTCGTTAGCCACCGTCGCCGCCACCTCCGCCCCAATTCCGCCGGTCAGGTTGTCCTCGTGGACGATCAAGAGCTTGCCGGTCTTTTTCACCGACTCGACGATGGTCCTGCGGTCAAGGGGAAGGAGCGTCCGCAAGTCGATGACCTCGACCTCGATCCCTTCTTCCTTCGAGAGCTCTTCCGAGGCTTGGAGAGCGTAATGCATCGTCATGCCGTAGCTTACGACGGTGACGTCGCCTCCCACCCGCTTGACGTCGGCCGGCCCTATCGGCACGTAGTAGTCACCCTCGGGATACTCCCCTTTGATGGCGCGGTATGAGGCCTTGTGCTCGAGAAAGATAACGGGATCGGGATCCTCGATCGCCGCCGTCAAAAGCCCCTTCACGTCGGCGGGGGTCGCCGGCGCCACGATCTTGAGGCCAGGCGTGCCGAAAAAGAGCGCTTCGACGCACTGAGAGTGATATAGGCCTCCGTGAACGCCGCCCCCGTAAGGCGCCCGGATCACGATGGGACAACCGAAGTCGTTGTTGGAGCGATAGCGGATCTTGGCCGCTTCGTTGATGATTTGGTCGACCGCCGGGTGGATGAAGTCGGCAAACTGGATCTCCGCGATGGGGAGCATCCCACCCACAGCCGCACCGATGGCGATCCCGACGATGCTCGACTCGGCCAAGGGCGTATCGACCACTCTGTCCTCGCCGAAGGCCTCGTAAAGACCCTGAGTGGCGTTGAAGACGCCCCCGTGCCGCCCGACATCTTCGCCGAGAATCATCACCCGTTCGTCGCGACTCATGGCCTCAAAGAGCGTCTGTCGCACCGACTCGAGAATGTTCTTAATGGCCACGGCCTACGCCTCCCTCAGCGTAGACGTAGCGAGCCACCGAAGCCGGATCGGGATCGGGCTGGCTTTCCGCCCAGGCGGCCGCCTCGCGCACTTCTCGCTCGATCTCCGCTCTTAGCCGCTCGTCCTCCTGGTCGTCGAGGAGGCCTACATCCTTGAGATACGCGGCGAATCGAGGGATCGGATCTTTCTCTTTCCAGCGGGCCACCTCTTCGCGGGAGCGGTAGCGGCGGTCGTCGTCGTTGCTTGTGTGCGGCCCAAAGCGGTAGGTGCGCGCTTCAACCAGCGTCGGCCCTTCCCCGGCCAAGGCCCGGTCTACCGCGCGGCGAGTCGCCTCGTATACTTCAAAAACGTCGTTTCCGTCCACGCTCACCCCGGGCATGCCGTACGCCGCCGCCCGGTCGGCCACCCTCTCGACGGGCGATTGCTTTGCGAAGGGGACGGAGATGGCGTAGTAATTATTCTCGCAGAAGAAGACGACGGGCAGCTTGTGAATGCCGGCGAAGTTCAGAGCTTCGTGGAAATCTCCTTTACTTGCCACGCCGTCGCCGAAGGATACCCACACAACGCCTGGCTCTTTTCGCGCCCGCATCGCCCAGGCGAGGCCGCATGCGTGAGGAAGCTGGGTAGCGACGGGGCTCGACTGGGTCATGATCTTAAGCCGCCTCGCCCCCCAGTGCTTGGGCATCTGTCTGCCGCCGCTGTTGGGGTCGGCGGCCTTCCCGAATTCGGCCAACATCAGCTCCCGGACCGTCATCCCCAACGTCAACACGACGCCGACGTCGCGGTAATAAGGGAGCACCCAGTCCCTCCCAGAAACGAGGCATTTGGCGGCCGCGACCTGGGCTCCCTCGTGGCCGTGGCCCGTGACCGTAAAAGGAATCTTCCCTTGAGTAAACAAGATCGACGTCCGCTCGTCAAACGCCCTCGCGACCAGCATCGTCCGGTACATCTCGAGCACGTCGTCATCGCTAAGGCCAAGTTGACGATGGCGTCGATCGTCCACAGCAGCACGCTTCTCCAAAGGCTCCCCGGTCGCGCTCTTCACTCGCGCACCTCCCAATCACGGATACTTTTGCCAGCCCGGCCTATTCTTCCTTCCTGGCGAGTACGGCAAAGGATCGGCTCCGGCATTCATTGCTAGGATGACGTCCTGCGGCTGGTTGAAATTCCAAAGGACGCACGGCGCAGCCAGCTCGTATACGGCCAGGCGGCCAGCGGCCTCGAGCCGCCCGAAAAGCTCGCGCAAGCCCTCCCGCTCCTCAGACAAGCGCATGAGCTCCTCGCGCCACTCAAGCGACAGCGCGGCCGGATGCCCCCTCCTTCCCCCGTAGGCCGGGATGGTCGCCTCCTGGTTGAGCGTCTCGTGCGCACCCATCACGGCCTCCATCACCTCCGCCCGGAGCGGCTGGTCGACGGTGAGCAAAAGCAGGTCGGTCGCCGTCGGCGAGAGGGCCTCCACGCCCGTCCGGATCGACGTCGTCTTGCCCAAAGGCCAATCGCGGTTGATCACGATCTCAAGCCGGGGACGCCCCGGCTCTCCCACCGGTTCGCGGAAGCGCTCCGGAGCGTGCCAGCAGGCCTCAAATCCCCGCCGCACCCGGTCGGCCTCCGCTCCCAAGACCACCGCGACTTTGGCGACCCGCGTCGCGATGATCTCTCTTACCAACGACACCAGAAGCGGCGTATTCCCCCACTCGAGAAGCGCTTTAGGAAAACCCATGCGGCTCGACGCTCCGGCCGCGAGGACCACCGCTTCCCAGCGCCGGCCGCAAAGCCTTTGGCTCACCGCGGCTCGTCCTCGTTCCGCTCGGCCTTCCGCTCCACCGGGGACAAAGGCTCGATAAACACCTCGACGCGGCCGCCGCACACCTCTTCTTCATCGCCAAAAAAGCCACTGAGTTCAATGGCGACGAGCTTGGGCCTTCCGGTGTCGATCACGTCGAGCGCCGCTTGCCGCACCTCTGCTTCGCCGCATCCTCCACCGATCGTCCCCCACTGGCGGCCGTCGGGGTAGATGATCATGCGCGCTCCAGGCCGCCTAGGGGTTGAACCGCGTGCCGAGACGATGGTGGCCAGAGCAGCGCGCCGGCCTTCCTCGGAGCTCTCTCCTGCCGCGTACTTGATCACTTCCTCAAGCCAATCTATGGTCGGCGCCCCCCTTCCCACCTGCTGGTCTCCAGCGAAGGCTTCCTCCGCTTCTTCCCCTTAGGACGCAGAGGATCTCGGCGACGATGGCAAGCCCGATCTCCTCCGGCGATTCGGCGCCGATGTCCAGCCCGATGGGAGCATAGATTGCGTCGATGAACTCGTCGGGGACACCCCGCTCACGCAATGCACGGGTCACCGCGAGGACCCGGCGCCGGCTGCCGATCATCCCCACGTATCGAGGCTTGGCCGGGGCCACGGAGGACAGCACTTCGACGTCGTGCCGATGCCCCCGGGTGGCGACGACCACCGACGTCGTCTCGTCCAGCCCTGCCTTCACCAGGCCGGAGGAAAACGCGTCGCAGATCACCTCGGAGGCAAAGGGAAAGCGCTCGCGGTTCGCGTACAGTGGGCGGTCGTCGATGACCACCACGGAAAAACCCACTGGCACGGCGACGTTGTGCACCGCCTGGGCGATGTGCCCGCCACCTGCGATCACAAGGCGAGGCGCAGGGGAGAACAGCTCAAAAGCGACGCGAACGCAAGGAGAAGAGGGAGGGCGTTGGACGCCGATGCGCGCCGGACGCTCCCTTTCCTCTTCGAAGCGGGCCTTGCAGCCCGCCTTCACCCAATCTAGCCAATCCGCGGGAAAGGCCGGGGTGGCAAGGAAGCGATCGGACCGAGGCACATAGAGCGCCTTCGCACCGACGGCCCCGGCGGCATCCGCTTCGATGACGGTAGCAAGAACCGCACTCTTCCCGTCCTTGAGCGCGGCGTTGAGCTCCCGGTAAAGGGCCAGATCGTCGCAACGCATCAATCGTCACCCGGCGAGACGCAAACGTCCATTCGCCCTGTTATGATCCAAGTTCGGCTTCGAGGATCTCGACGATCTCGGGTGCGAGATCACTCCACGAAGCGGAGCTGGCCTTGTTGACGGTGACGAAGTTTCCGAGCAAAAAGACACTTGTCACGCCCTCAAGCTCGAAGATGCGCTTGGCGATGGGCGATTCGGCCGCCGCTTCTTTCGATGTGTAGGACTTGCTCCCCTGCTCCAACACCTTGACGCTCAAGTTGAACTTGAGAGCATTGGGATTGGGGGTCGGTTGAATGTCAACACTCACTTTCGCCACGGGCTTTCACCTCCAAGGCTTACCTGCACTTTCGCAATGACGCCGCGCTTTCCTTGTCCGAGAAGATGAGGCGCTCCCCCGACGGTTCTCCGACGACCTTGCCGTTTTCGGCGACGACCCGTCCCCTCAGCACGGTCAAGACGGGAGCGCCCAGCCCCTGCCGCCCCCAGAACGGAGTGTTCATGCTCTTTCCTTTCCACCAGGGGGCATCGATCCTCCATTGCAGCTTGGGATCGACCAGGACCACGTCGGCGTCGGCCCCGGGAACCAGAGCCCCTTTCCTTGGATAGAGACCATAGGCCCGGGCAGGATTGGCGCTGCTCCAACGGACGACCTCCTCGACGCGGCAGTCGCCACGGAGCGCCGAATCCAGCAGAAGCGGGAGCATCGTCTGCACCCCTGCGATGCCAAAGGGAGGGTCCCACACGCTTTCCGCCCGGGCAGGCCGTATGCGGTGCGGCGCGTGATCCGTCGCCACGGCGTCGAGGGTCCCCTCCCGCAGGCCCTGCCACAACGCCTCCCGGTCGGCCCTCGAGCGGATAGGCGGGAGAGCCTTCATGGCCCATCCGACCTTGACGAAATCGCCCTCGTCCAGGTAGAGGTACTGCGGGCACGTCTCGGCCGTCACGCGCGCCCCCAAGCTCTTCGCCTGCCGGATCGCGGCGGCGGCCTCCTTTAGCGCCACGTGAGCGACGTGCACCCTCGCGCCCGTCTCGAGGGCGAGCCTCAACACGCCGTCCGTCGCTAAGAGCTCTCCAAAACGCGGCCGCAAGGCGAGCAAGCTCTGATAATCGCCGGGATCGAGCAAGTCCTTCGACCGCATCTGTTGGGCGATCACGTCCCGATCCTCGCAGTGAAAAGCAAAGACCAGGCCCGACGAGGAAAAGTGCCGGCAGAGGTGGTAGAGCTCACCCCATCCGGGCGCCGCGATGTCCCCGGTCGTGGGGCCCAAAAAGACTTTGATGCCGCAAGCGCCGAGAGCGGCCATCTCCTCGACGCTTTTGATCAGCGCGTCGCCCTTGCCCGCCACCGCGGCCCCGAAGAGGCCGTAGTCGACATACGAGCGGCCGGCAACGGTCGAGATCTTCGCGGACAGTGCCTCCCCGTCGCTCACCGGCGGCAAGGTGTTGGGCATGTCGAGGACGGTGGTCACCCCGCCGCAGGCCGCCGCGGCGGACCCACTCAGGAAATCCTCGCTCTCCGTCATCCCAGGCTCTCGAAAATGGACGTGGATGTCGACCCCACCAGGGAGCACCCAAAGTCCTGTGGCGTCGATCACCCCGGCTGAAGGCTCCGCTTCGCCGGGGTGATTGCACCGACCCGGATAACCGCCGTCTTCTTGGTCCTCTCGGCGGTCCGTGTGACCTCGATCGCCTCGATATTTTCCACGACGGCCCAAGCCTTCGGGACCGTGTCCTACGCGCCCGAACGCTCCCGTCGGCCCGCCTTGGCCCGCGGGGACGACGGCCGCGACCCTTCCCGTCTCGTCGATCATCAGGTCGCCTGCGATGGGCCCTTCTTCAGTCCAGATGGTGCCGCCTCTAATGGCCGCTATCCGCCGCACTGCGTGTCAGGCCTCCCCAAGTCATGCGGTCGTTCCGACCTGCTCCTCTTTTCGACGGGCGATCTCCCGCTGCCGCGCCGCTCTCGACGTGTCCCGGGTTGGGTCGAGCCCCGAGCGTTCGGAAGACATGAGTGCGGCCACGCCCTCCAGCTTCCCCTTGGCCTCCCGGCAAAAGCGGCACGTTTCAGGATCGTGGGTGTCCCCATGATCCGGTTCGGGGTAAGCGGCGATGCGGCCTTCGTAGTTGCGCAGGATGATCTTTCCCGGAGATTGCGAGACGATGTAGTTGGGGCCGACCGGGACCTTTCCTCCTCCGCCGGGAGTGTCGACCACGAAGGTCGGCACCGCATAACCTGACGTATGCCCCCGCAGGTGCTCGATGATCTCGATTCCCTTGGAGACGGGCGTCCGAAAATGCTCGATTCCCTCAGACAGGTCGCATTGATAGATATAGTAGGGGCGAACCCTGGCCTTCACCAGTTTGTGTACCAGCGCCTTTTGGATGTGAGGGCAGTCGTTGACGCCCCTTAGGAGCACCGTTTGGTTTCCCAGCGGCACGCCAGCGTCAGCCAGGCGGGCGCAGGCCTCTTCCGCTTCCTTCGTCATCTCATAGGGGTGGTTGAAGTGCGTGTTGATCCAGATGGGATGGTACTTACGGATCATCCGGCAAAACTCGTCGGTGATCCGGAACGGATTGGTCACCGGCACCCGGGTGCCAAAACGGATGATTTCGACGTGCGGGATCTCCCGCAGGCCCTTTAGAATGTACTCCAGCCGGGCGTCGCCGAGCGAGAGGGGATCCCCGCCGGAGATCAAGACGTCCCGGATCTCAGGCGTCGCGCGAATGTAGTCCAGCGCCGTGTCGATGGCGGCCTTCGGGATGCCTCCTTCTTTCGAACCGACGAGCCTGCGCCGCGTGCAATGGCGGCAGTACATGGGGCACATCTCGGTGACGATGAAAAGGACCCGATCCGGATACCGATGGGTGATATACGGCACCGGGGAATCCACGTCTTCATGCAGCGGATCGTGCATGTCGTTGTGCGAGATGAGCGCCTCGTCATCGAGAGGCAACCCTTGCCTGCGGATGGGACAGTTGGGGTCGTCGGGGTCCATAAGGCTGGCGTAATAGGGATTGATCCCCGCCGGAAATCCCCGCCGGGCATACCGCAGGCCTTCTTCCTCCTCGGGCGTGAGGTTGATCACCTGGCGCAGCTCTTCGATGCTGCGCAGACGATTTCTCATCTGCCACCGCCAGTCCGTCCACTCCTCGATGCTCACGTCTTTCCACAAAGGGATCTCCCGATACTCTCTTTGCATTTGGCCGATCAGCTCCTTAGGCCGGTTCAAACGGAGCGCTCCAACATTCAACGCCGGACGGCGACGGGAGCCATCACGGCGTCGCTCATGCCGTGGATCACTTTCTTGTCAAGGCCCACGGCGGTGGCGAGGATACCGCCAAGGCGCGGCTCGCCGCGGACGACGAAGTAGTACGGGCAGAGGCGAACCCGGGCGGGCATCGCCTTCACCTCTTTGTCACGGAAATCGTAGTAGCGGACCAGGAACTTGCGCCCTTTGTGAAAGCGCTGCAACACGTGGGGCGTCGTCGAAAACGCCTCCAAAGCGCTCTCCACCCCGTCGGCCCACTCCTCCTGCGACAGGTCATGGCCGATCCGCACCCCCCGGCTCCCCCAAGCCTGGGGGCTGTAGCCCGAAGGCTTGATCACCAGCTCCCGCTCCTTTTGCGTCGCCGATTTGAGCTGGCGCCAATCCGTCACCGGACGGCCGCCGATAGAGATCCCGGGGATCTCTGCGTGCGGCGGAAGCGGCCGGGCGTCCATCACCCAACTCATGGGAAAGATGCGCTGGAAGAGGCGAAAGCGCTCCTCGCCCAGCTGTTCCAGCCAAAACGGCCGCAGTGTCCCATGGTGCAGGAGCGCCATCCAAAGCTTCTCCTCCAAGTGGGACTTGATCGGCGGCGTCGCCCGGACCATCTCCTTGCGGACGGCATACAAGATCAGATCGATCTTGGGGATATTCTTGAGATCGAAGAGCTCAAAGAAACGGTAGAGGACGTCGACCCGGCCGAGCGCTTCGCCCACGGGCACGTAGAGGCCGTCGTCCCTAAAGGTGACCTCCCGGGGATGCACGGTCACGGCTCGTTTGCCCAGCTCACGCAAACGGTCGGTGAGCCAGGTCATCTCGCCGCGGTAGGCGTCGGACTCGTCGCTCACCGCCACGGCCACGAGGGGATCGGCAGCCTCTCCGGCCAGCGATGAGACCGCATCCCAAAACCCCTCGATGATCCCGTCGACACCGCCGACGAGATCGTACCCCAACGCGGTGTACTGCCGAGAGAGCGCGGCCAAAAGCCCAAAGCCCCCCGGCACCGAATCGAGCTCGGAGACGACCAACCCGTCTTCAGTGGGGATGATATCCGGCCGGATGATGACGGGCAGATCGGTGCGGAACCGGCGCATCTTTTGATAGTCGAGGACGGTCTCGCTCTTTCCCCGCTCGAGGTAGTCGCGCACCCAGTCGGGCTGGCTTCCCCGCACGCTTTGATGGTAGAGGCGGTTGGCCGCCTCATAGAACGCGACGAGATGCGGGCCCAGGGACTCGATGGCCCGGTAGAGCTCTTCATCGATCCAAAACGGCTCGGGAGAGATGCGAAAGGGCGTACTTTGCTCGCCCTCCATCATCATGCCCCGGTGGAGGTCGGTTCCGTGGAGTCCGGCGTTGATCGCCAACGCCCGCTCCTCATCCGACGCTTTGAGAGCCTGTGGCTGACAGTTGGACACACACTCGCCCCCATGTTGATGGTTGCTGCTTTTTCGGCGCAGTTGCTGCCAAAGTAACCCCTAAAGTCGCTACATCCGGCCCGCGACGAGCATGCCGCGCGCCTGGTGCTCCACCAGGCGGGCATAGAGGCCGCTCCGGCTCATAAGCTCGTGGTGGGTTCCGATCTCGACGATGCGGCCCTGGTCGACGCAGACGATGCGGTCGGCGGAGCGAATTGTGCTCAAGCGGTGGGCGATCACAAACGTCGTCTTGCCTCTCATCAGCCGCTCGAGCGCCTCCTGAATCTGCATCTCCGTCACCGTGTCGACGGACGACGTCGCCTCGTCCAAGATCAGAATTCTCGCCTGCTTCAGCACCGCCCGTGCGATAGAGATGCGCTGCTTTTGCCCTACGGAAAGCTTCACTCCCCGCTCTCCCACGATCGCATCCAGTCCGTGCGGAAGCTTGCGGACAAACTCCTCTGCATTGGCAAGCCGCAACGCCTCCCAAATCTCCTCTTCGGTGGCGTCGAGCCTGCCGAAGACGACGTTGTCCCGGATCGTTCCGTTGAAGAGGAAAGGTTCCTGCGAAACGATCGCGATGTGTGAGCGCAGCTCCGCAAGGGAAACGTCGCGTACGTCGACGCCGTCCACCAGCACCCTGCCCTGGGTCACGTCGTAGAAGCGGGGGATGAGGGAGACCAGCGTCGTCTTTCCGGCACCCGTCGGGCCGACCAAGGCGATCGTCTCACCCGCCTCGACGTGCAGGTCAACCTCGTGGAGGACCACCCGCCCCTGCCCATATGAGAACGAGACGCCTTCGAACGTCACCTCTCCCCGCAAGGGGGTTGGCAACCGTCTCGGACGCTCCGGCTCGGCGATTTCCGGCGGCGTGTCCATGATCTCAAACACCCGCTCGCTGGAGGCCAAGGCGTCTTGCCAGAGGTTGTTCAAGGCGTGCAGGCGATTGACAGGTTCGTAAAAGAGGTTGAGGTAGAGCAAGAACGCAAGGATATCGCCCACGCTCGCCCTGCCGTCGATTACGCCCATCCCGCCTACCCAAAGCACGAGAAGCCCCCCAAGCGAGCCGAGGAAGTTCATTCCCGGCGAGAAATACGCCCAGGTAAACATGGCGTCCAGCTGGCTTTGGCGATACCGGTCGGCGCTTTCGTGGAAGCGGCGCTCCTGCTCCTTTTCGCGACCAAAGATCTTCACTTGGAGAAGCCCCGAAAGCGAATCATGCAGCACGGCGTTCATCTCGGCGGCCCTCTCCCTGGCGATCCGGTAGAGGCGGCGCATCCGGCGGGTATACCACAGAGCACCCACGATTAGCAAGGGAATCGGCACCAAGGCCAGCGCGGCGAGGAAGGGGTTGAGGGAGAACATGATGACGGCCACGCCCACCAGCGTGAGCGTCGCCACGATCAGCTGCTCCGTGCCGTCAAGAAGCACTCGCTCGACGTGGTTGACGTCGTCGACCACCCGGGACATGAGCTCGCCGGTGGAACGGTCGGAGTAAAAGCCCAGCGACAGCCTTTGCATCTTGGCAAAGAGCTCGTCGCGCATGTCGAGGATCACCTGCTGCTCGAGCCGGTTGTTCGAGCGAATGCGCATCATGTTAAAAAAGTCGCGCAGGAGATAGCACAGCACGATGCCCCCCGAGTATACCACAAGAAGCCGTGCGTTGCCCGCCGCTACTGCGTGGTCGATCACGGCTTTTACAAGGTAGGGCGGCGCCATCGCGGTGAGCGTCGACAAGATGGCGAAGGCGAGCGTGAGGACTGCCCGGGTGCGGTAGGGCTTAAAGTATCTCAGGACCCTAAGGAGGGACTTCATGCCCGCGATGCGGCCTCCCGCTCCAATGCCTTGAGGAGCCGCTCGAAATCCAGGCCGTACTCTTCAAAGAGCTCCCCGTTGAGGCTGCAATAGATCCATTGCCCGTCCTTTTCGCCTATGACAACTCCCGTCTCTCGCAAGATCTTCAGGTGATGCGACAGCGTCGGCTGCGATATGCCCAGCGACTTTGCCAGGTCGCAGACGCAATAGCGCTGCTTGGCCAGCGCGGCGAGGATCCGCAGCCGGCTTTCGTCGCCGAGCGCCTTAAAGAGTTTGGCCACCCCGGTCACCGCATATCAACCCTTGTCGATATTTACATGAATCGATATTCAAATGATAGCCGAGCCAGGAAGGAATGTCAAAGAAGGAGTGGCCCGCCCCCTCGCCAATACTCACCCTGGAGAGCCCGCCTGGCTCAGTAGGGAGTGCCTGCCATGGAAGTGATCAAGATCACTCCTCGGGGCTACTGCTACGGCGTGGTCGACGCGATCCAACTGGCCAAACAGGTCGCAAGCGACCCCAGCTTCCCGCGCCCCGTGCACATTCTGGGACTGATCGTCCACAACCGGCACGTGGTCGAAAGCCTGGCCACCGAGTACGGGATCATCTCGCTCGACGGGCCCGACCGTTTGGCGCTCCTCGACCAAATCGAATCGGGCACGGTCATCTTCACCGCTCACGGGGTCTCTCCCGCCGTAAAGGCGAAGGCGAGGGAGAAGGGGCTCGTCTGCGTCGACGCCACGTGCCCCGACGTCACCCGCACGCACCAGCTGATCAAAGAGCTGGCCGAGCGGGGCTACCAGATCATCTACATCGGCAAGCGAGGCCATCCCGAGCCCGAGGGCGCCATGGGCGAGGCTCCCAGCAGCGTCCACCTGGTCGAGACCAAAGAGGACGTCGACCGCCTCGACATCCCGGGCGATCGCGTCGCCGTCACCACGCAGACGACCCTCAGCCAGTGGGACACCGAGGAGCTGATCGCGTACATCCGCTCGCGCTATCCCGGCGTCCTCGTCTATAACGAGATCTGCTTCGCCACCCAGTCCCGCCAGGAAGCGGCGGTGACCCAAGCCAAGGAGGCCGACGTGGTCTTCGTGGTGGGAGACGCCCGCAGCAACAACTCCAACCGCCTGGTACAGGTCGTCAGGGAGAGAGCCGGACGCCCCGCCTACCTCATCGACAGCGTCGATGAGATCGACCTCAATTGGCTCAAAGGAGTGCGCAAAGTCGCGGTCACCTCCGGCTCATCGACTCCGACTCACTTAACGCGCGCCGTCATCGAGTACCTCGAGGCGCTGGATCCCGATGAGCTCGAGGCCAAGCTCTCTTCACTCTAACGCCGCGCTGCGGCGCTGGTGCCGCAAGGCGCGCTGCCGAGAGCGAGTTCACAGCCTTGGCGGTCACCGGGACGATCGGCGCTCTGCAAGCTCCCATACCTTTTGCATTACTCGGGGCAGGGCGACGTCGTCCATGCGCTCGACCGGCTGCCAGACCCACTGAGAACCTTCGGCCTGCTTATGCACTTCGGAGGGGAGAACCTCGGTCCAGTAGACGTCCATCTCCCACACGAGGTGGCTGAAACGATGAGTCACTCGGCCAAGATAAACGCACCGAGCCACTGTGTCGCCCGTGAGGGCGTAAATCCTTGCACAGACGAGTTCTTCGTCGCTGCAGCCTGCGCCGTCCCCGGCCTTCCTTTCGCCTGTTGCTCTACCGGTTGCTTCTCCCAGCGCCTCTGACGGCCCCCGGGGCGGCGCAACAGGCGCCCCGTCCGTCCCAGCCTGAATATTCTCAGCGGTCTCTACCGTGGTTTGGCCGGCGAACGTGTCCTCCGGCGATGCCCAAAGCGACTCCTGGAGCGCCTCCACGGGCATGGGCGAGGCTCCTCGCCCTCCCACCGGTCGGCGGCCCCCCTTAGGCGCTTCGAGGTTCAAAAACTCCCACATGCCGCCGAGCAAGCCGTCGGTCGGCCGCCTTACGAGAAGGACGTGGCCCGCCTTTTCGACCACGCCCACGATCCGGCGCGAAAATGAAGGCTGCTCGCGCCGCCTGCGCGCCGGCAGCCGGTGAACGACGGACCGGGCCCGGGCAAGACATGTTTTTTCTAAGGGGCATGCCTCGCAGCGCGGGCGCTGCGGCGTGCATACCGTAGCGCCGAGCTCCATCAAAGCTTGATTGAAGTCGCCCGGGCGCTCCGGTGCGATCACCTCGTCGACAACCTGCTGGATGGAGCGGCGCACCTTGGGGTCGTCGACCGGTTCCTCGATGCAAAGGTAGCGGGCCATGACCCGCAGGACGTTGCCGTCCACGACCCCTTTGGCCTCACCGAAGGCGATGCTCGCCACGGCCGCCGCCGTATACTCCCCGATCCCCTTCATCTTGCGCAAGGCGTCGTACGAGCTCGGAAGCTCTCCCCCATGCTCAGCCATGGCCTGTTTGGCGCAGGCGTGGAGGTTTCTTGCCCGCCGGTAGTATCCGAGCCCTTTCCAGGCCGCGAGCACTTCGTCCTCGCTGGCCGAAGCCAGCGCTCTGAGATCCGGAAAGCGCCGGATGAAGGCATCGTAGTAGCCGAGGACCGTCTTCACTTGCGTCTGCTGCAACATCACTTCGGAGACCAGGATGCGGTAGGGGTCGTTGCTCTTTCTCCATGGGAGGTCTCGCTTCTCGGCGTCGTACCAGGCGAGGAGCGCCTCCCACGCATTGCCCGGGTCGCCCGGCGAAGGGACGGGCGCAGAGGGCGATGGAGACGACGGCGATGCGGGCGCCCAAGTCGCACGAGAAGATTGAAACGGTACCGGACGCATCAGGCCTCTTCCTCTTCCCAAAGCTTCTCGATGGCCTTGAGCCCCGCACGAACGGCGACCTCGGTGGCCCGGCAGCGGTACTCCAGTGGCCTTTCGAGGCCCATTTCAGTGGTGAAGCAGACCGCGCCTACTTTTGCGACATACACGCCGAAGGCATCAGGCGGAAGCCGCCTCTCCGGGTTGGCGCTGTAAACGCCGGGATAAAGCTCAATAAGGGACCCCTGGGGCAGGCCGAGATAAGGCAAGAGCTCCTTGAGGGGCATCACAGGAAAGCCGTGTTCGACCACGGCGTCGATCATCGCCCGGTAGACCGCCTCGCCTCTGCCGAGCGCCGCGGCGTTGGTGTACAGTCCAAAGGCGTCTCCGAAGTTTTCATGCAGGTCAAAGACCCACCCGGGGCTCACCTGTTCCGCCAAGTCACGCAGCACCGCCACTTCCGGGGGAGGATTGTCCGCCGCGAAAAAGCGGTTGAAGTTCCCTACGCGCCCCGATTCGTCTACGTAGACGCTGGGCCCGCCGCCCCAGCCGTAGACATTGCGACCCTCCGCATGGCGAGGCGTCCCCGGCACGAGCAACGTCCTTCCCCGAAGCGCATCGACCAGCTCCTGGTCCTGGGGCAGGTACCCTTGAATGTACTCGCCGGTATCGGTGTTTCCCGGATGTCCCGGCTCAAGGCTCATAAACGCCAGTGGGCCGATGAGGGCGATCACCATACCTGCCCGGTCGAAGACGACTTCGCCGTAGTGGCGGTACACCTGGACGGCATGCCGGTGGTCTTGCAGCTCGAGGCCCTCGACGCCGATCAACCGGCCGAGGGTGCGGCTGATGCCGTCCCAGCCGAGGGGATCCCGGCACGGAACGAAGATCATTCTCCCAGAAAAATCCGGAAGCTGGGCCAGCCGCCATGCGGTGATCACCCCGGCCGCCTCTTCAGCGTGAGCCCCGGCAGCGACCAGCACCGGATCCCGGTCCGCTCGCTCCGCCTCATCACGCCGAAAGGCGACGATGGGAGTGTCAAGATGCGTCCGCCCAAGCTCGACGCGGCACAAGCCGAGGCTTTCGTACGCCTCGATGAGCCAATCGTAACGCACGTAAGGGGGATGAGAACCAGTCATGGTTATGGGTCGCTCCTGGATGAACTCAGGTACACTAAGGGCTGAAAGAGCACAAGTTTCGATCGGCCTCAGCTTCCAGCCATGCGCAAGACGGTCGAAGACAACCTGCTAGGCGGCAACAAACGGGTTGTGCCGCTTCTCGAGGCCAACCGAGGTGAGCGGACCGTGCCCGGGCAAAAGCAGTGTCTCGTCGGGAAGCGAAAGGATCAGCCGGGCCGACGCCAGCAGGCGGTCGTAGTACTCCGGCCCGCGAAGCGCTCTTCCCAGCGAACCGGCGAAGAGCGTGTCGCCCACGGCCGCAACGCCTTTGATCACGAAGGTGAGACCGCCCACGGTATGCCCGGGAGTAAAAAGGACTCGCACGTGCGAGCGGCCGATGACAAGCTGCGCCGGGCCGGTTACCGGGACCAGAGCTTGCGCCTTGCACTCCGCTGGATGAGCGTAGACGGGAACGGGTCCCGCTTCCAGGACCCGCTCAAGCCCCGCCACGTGGTCGGAGTGGCCGTGCGTGATCAACACGGCGGTGAGTCTCCAATCTCGCTCCGCGGCGGTCTCCAGCATCTCGTCGGGCGGGCCGCCGGGGTCGACGAGAAACGTGTCACCGCTGTCGCGCACATGAATCAGGTAACCGTGCGAGCCCATGGGTTGAAACGTGAAGCTGACGACCTCGCAGCCCGTCCCATCGGGGCTCATCGCTTCCCGGCCCACCGCACCGCCGGCGGGTCCACTCGGATCCACGACCGGAACGTACGCACCGCGGGCGATCTGCCACAGGGGCTCGCGGGCAAGCTTCAGCACCCGGGCGAGGGCGTCCGACTCCTCTTTGTTCGGCAAGGCCTGATAGGACTCGAGCGCCGCAAGCCGCTCGGGGTTCACGCCTGCGAGCCTCGCCACGTCGGCGACGTCAAGGCCCAATCCTTCCCTGGCCTTTCGCACCACATCCCCAAACGCGTCCTCTAGATCCGCCACGGGCATTCCTTCTCTCGAGCCTCCTCAGTAAGCTTCCAAGTAAGCTTCCACGAAAAGACCACGCCATGCCCAGGCTGCCGCACCTACAGCGCTCTCCGAGCGCCGGGTCGAGCTTTAGCCTGGTGCGCTTCAAGACTTCAAGGGACTCATCCCCCGCTAAGTGCGGGCACGATGACGATCTCCGCGCCCTCGGGGACAGGTGCAAACAGCCCGCCGCTTGAGCGTGCGTCCACGCCGTCGATGAAGAAAGCCACGTGATGGCGAATGCTCCCGTTCTCAGTTAAAAGCTCCCTGATCCCGGGGCACTTGACGTCGAGGCGGGCGATCACCTCTTTCAGGGTCGCCCCCTCGACCTCCACGACCTCGGCGCCTCGACAAAGCTGCCGCATCATGCTGGGGACGATCACTCTCGCCACGGCCGCATCCCCCGTCACGAGGCCTCGTGGATTTGGGCAGACTGGCTCATCGCTCGCCAAATCCGCTCGCCGGTCATGGGCAACTCTGTCATGCGCACGCCGACCGCTCGGTAGATGGCGTTGGCAATGGCGGCAGGCGGTGAGACGATGGAGGCCTCGCCGACGCCTCGAACGCCGTAGGGGCCGTCGGACGCGGGCACCTCGATCAAGCAAGTGTCGATCATGGGCAGATCGAGCGCCGTCGGCATGCGATAATCGAGGAAGCTCGGATTTTGCATGTGGCCCTCGCGGAAGACGTACTCCTCGAAGAGCCCCCAGCCAATCCCCTGGACCGCTCCTCCCTGAAGCTGACCTTCGACGTAGGAGGGATGGATCGCCTTGCCCACGTCCTGAAACTGCGTCCAACGGAGGATCGTCACCTTCCCGGTCTCAGGATCGACCGCGAGGTCGACGAGGCTTGCCCCAAAGGCGGGGGCCATCTTCAACCCTCCGGAGACTCCCGTCGCCTCGAAAGGACCGCCCGTCGAGTCCAGGGCCTTGATCACATCTCGCACGTTGACACTGCGCGAGCTTCCGGCAACCTTAAACTCGCCGCGCTCATAGACGATCTGATCGACGTCGGCCTCTAGCATGCGAGCAGCCCGCCTCTTGAACTCGGCGATTGCCGCCTGGCAGGCCTTCCAAACGGCCACCCCCGTCGAATAGGTGGTGCGGCTGCCGCCCGTGCCGTCGTTGAAGCCGACGCATTCGGTGTCGCCCACTCTCGGGCGGACCTCGTGCATGTCAAGGCCCAGCTCCTCCGCGACGATCTGCGCCATCGTCGCCCGGGTACCACCGATGTCGGTAGAACCCTCGATCAAATTGACGGTTCCGTCGGTGTTGAACGTCAGATGCACGGTGGACGTGCCCGCGCCGTTCATCCAGAAGCCTGCGGCAAAGCCCCGGCCCACCCATTGCCCTTCGAGCGGGGCGCTATAGTGGGGGTGCTCCTTCACTTTTTGCAGGAGTTCTCTAAAGCCGATAGAGGGAAACTGCACGCCGTTGACCATGCGGTCGCCGGGCCCCACGGCGTTTCGCAGCCTGAGATCGACGGGATCCATCTCCAGGCGCTCTGCAATCTCGTCGAGGACCGTCTCGACCGCAAAGCCGATGGGGGTCCCGCCCGGAGCGCGGTACGCCTTGACCCGAGGCCGGTTGGTCACGACGTCGTACCCGTCGATCTTGAAATTGGGGATGTTGTAGGGCGAAAACCCCGTGATAGCCGCGGAACCCACCGGCGAGCCTGGAAAAGCGCCGGCGTCGTAGGCGAGGAACGCCTCAGCGGCCACCAGCTGGCCGTCCCGTTTGGCCCCGATCTTCACCCGGATGTACGCGTCCGATCCGGGACCGGTGGCCTGAAACACCTCCGAGCGGGTCATGACGGCCTTCACCGGCCTGCCGGTCTTTTTGGAGAGGAGGACCACCACGGGATCCAGATAGGCCGTGAACTTGCCGCCGAATCCCCCGCCGATCTCCATCGGGACCACCTTGATATCGCCCTCCGGAATCTGGAGGATCGTGGCCACCTGGCTTCGGATGTCCCAAGCCCCTTGCGTGCTGGTCCAAATGGTCACCCGGCCGTCGGGGGCGTAATAGGCAGTGGAGTTGGTGGGCTCGATGTACCCTTGATGCACCATCTGGGTGCGAAACTCGCGTTCGACGATGACGTCTGCCTCGGCCATTCCCTTTTGGACGTCGCCTCGCACGTGCTGGATGTGCCGTGCGATATTGCTCGGCCGACTTCCTTTCCCTGCCAGGCTCTCCGTATAGAGATCGCCGTGGATCACGGGAGCCTCCTCCTTCATCGCTTCAAGGAGGTCATCGACGAAAGGCAGGGGCTCATACTGCACGTCGATCAGTCCCAGCGCCTCTTTGGCGATCGAAAGGCTCGTCGCCGCCACCGCCGCCACCGGCTGCCCTTTGAAAAAGACTTTTTCGCGCGCCAGCGCAAGGGCGCTCATGAAGCGAACCTCGATGCTCTCCTCGCCCGACGAAATGCGTTCGGATGACTCGATCCGCGGCAGATCCTCGCCCGTGACAATCGCCATGACGCCGGGGAGAGCCAGGGCTTTGCTCGCGTCGATCGACCTGATCCGCGCGTGGGGATGCGGGCTTCGGAGCACCTTCGCATAGAGCATCCCCGGAACGTGCACGTCAGGCCCGTATAGGTCGCGACCCGTCACCTTGCCGTAGCCGTCGGGACGGATGGGCCGGGTGCCGATCACCCGGTATTCGGGCGTCGCCATCACGCGCTCACCTCCGAAGGGGCGCCCGCCTCGCGCCGCATCATCGCGGCAGCCTTGAGGACCGCGCGCACGATCTTGTCGTAGCCCGTGCACCGGCAGAGGTTTCCGGCCAGGAAGTGCCGCACCTCCGCCTCGGTAGGGTCGGGATTCCTATCGAGAAGAGCCTTGGCCGCCATGAGGAATCCCGGCGTACAAATGCCGCACTGCAAGGCGGCCTCCTCCAGAAACGCCTGCTGAAGCGGGTGGAGCTCCGCCCCCCGCGCCAGCCCCTCCACCGTCTCGATGGTGCTGCCGTCGGCCTGCACTGCAAGGATCAGGCAAGCGTTCGCCGGCCGCCCGTCGACGATGATGGTGCAGGCACCGCAGTTGCCGTTGCCGCACCCCTCTTTGGTACCCGTGAGCAAAAGCTCCTCGCGCAGCACTTCGAGAAGCGTCTGGCGCGGTTCTGCGAGAAACTCTCGCTCCTCTCCGTTGATCACCGCGCGCACGATCATCCTACCCGGCATGCGCCACACCCCCCATGCGGTCGTCTATCTTCGCACCGGCCCGTTCCAGGGCGGCTGCCAGCGTTCGGCGGACGAGGACCGAGACCAGGTGCCTTCGGTACTCGGCGCTTCCCCTCACGTCGGAGATGGGCCTAGCCGCAAGCACCGCTGCTCTGGCCGCTTCCTCGATCACCTCGGGCGCAGGCTCCTTGCCGATCAACGCCCTCTCGGCCTCGACGGCCCGCACCGGCGTCGGTGCCACGGCGCCCAGCGCGATACGGGCGTCGACAATCCGCTCCGTCGCCGGATCCCATTTCACCCACGAGCCGGCTCCCACCACGGCGATGTCCATCTCGTTCCTTGGGATGTAGCGCAGGTACCTGCCTCCCTCATACGGCCCCGGCGCCGGCAACACCAGCTCGACGACAATCTCGTCCGGCCCCAGGACGGTTGTGCCCGGCCCGGTGCAAAACGTCTCGACAGGCACGCTCCTCCTCCCGTTCGGCCCGGCGATGACCGCTTGCGCCCCGAGGCAGATGAGGGCCGGGATCGAGTCGGCCGAGGGCGAGGCGTTGCAGAGGTTCCCGCCGACGCTAGCCCGGCTTTGCACCTGAACCGAACCAATGATGGAGACGGCGTCGACGAGCATCTCGTAGCGTGCGCGGACATGGGCGTCAGAGTAGATGTCGGCGCACGGGAGCGCCGCGCCGATCGTCAGCCCACCGGCGGGATCCAACTCGAGCCGCTTCAGCTCCGGCACGCGCCCGAGGTCGACGACGCGCGCAAGGCTCCTTCTGCCCTCGACGAGCTGGACGATGAGGTCGGTGCCCCCTGCTAAGGGACGAGCCGGGCCNTTGCTCGTCGCCAAGGCTTCGACCGCCTCGTCCACCGTGCGAGCGGCGACGTATTCGAAGGGTTTCATCGGTAACCTCCTTCACTGGGCGGCTTCGCCGCCGGCATGATCTGGCGGCATCTCAGCAGCGCGTTGGAACTATCAGACTACCATTCTCGAAGTCTCAACTCATTCCTCGCGTGGATCCCCTTGAAAGCTGCCAACAGCTGGCTTGCCGTCACTCTCACGCCTCCCTCATAACGCAGGCCGGAGGCGGGCATGACAAGGCGTGGAGGGGATGGCATTGACGGACCTCAGCATCACCATCGGCGGAGACGCAGGGCAAGGCGTCGAATCGAGCGGATCGACGTTGAGCCTCGCCTCGATGCGCTCGGGCTGGAACGTTTTCAGCATTCAGGACTACCGATCGCGCATCAGGGGCGGGCACAACTTCTACCAGATCCGGATCGCCTCGCGACCGATCCGCTCTCACAGCGATCCGGCGCATCTCCTCTTGGCGCTCACCAAGGAGAGCGTCGACATTCACTGGGACAACCTCGTGGAAGGCGCCGCCGTCCTCTACGACGACTCATTGCGTATCGACGCAGCGGCCATCGAAGGGCGCGGCCTTCTGGCCCTTCCCATGCCGCTCACCGAAATCGCCACCCGCCACGGCAACCGCGTCATGACCAACACCGCCGCCATTGGAGCAGGCGCTGGAATCTTGGGCCTCTCCCTTGAGCGGCTGCTGGAAGTGGTCAAAGAGCGCTTCGCATCCAAGGGCGAAAAACTGACCCAAGCGAATCTCGCCGTAGCGGAAGAGGCCTATCAGATGGCGGTCAGCCGCTACCGAGGTTCTTATCGCTACTCGTTACACGACAAAGCTCCCCCAAGGCGGCCCGCGCCACGCTCCGCCGAAGGACCGATGCTTATCAGCGGTAACGAGGCCTTTGCCTTAGGTGCGGCTGCCGGCGGGTGCCGCTTCGTTGCGGCTTACCCCATGACGCCTGCGACCACCATTTTCGAATGGATGGTCCGCAAGGAGAAAGAGCTCGGTATCGTCACCAAGCACGCCGAGGACGAGATCGCCGCCATCTGCATGGCCATCGGGGCCGGCTATGCGGGCGCCCGGGCGCTAGTGCCTACCTCGGGCGGCGGATTCTCTCTGATGGTCGAAGCCTTGGGGATGGCGGGCATGACCGAGGTCCCCGTGGTGGTGGTCGACGTGCAGCGGGGCGGCCCGTCAACGGGGCTTCCTACCCGCACGGAGCAAGCTGACCTGCTCTTCGTGCTCCACGCGTCGCAAGGGGAGTTTCCCCGCATCGTCCTGGCCCCCGGAACGCACGAGGAGTACTTCGAAGCAGGCTGGCGCTCGTTGACCCTCGCCGAACGATACCAGTGCCCGGTGATCGTCTTGGCCGACCAGTTTCTCGCCGCGTCCCTCTGCACCCTCCCCTGGGACGCCTTCCGATACGACGAGATCGTCCGGGACAGGGGCGAGCTGCTCGACGCCGAGGATTTGGACCAGCTAGGCAAAGACGAGTACCGGCGCTACCGCATCACGCCCTCCGGGATTTCGCCCCGGGCTTTGCCGGGCCATCCCAACGCCGTCTACACGGTGGTGACGGACGAGCACGACGAAGAGGGCCACATCACCGAGGCCATCGACAATCGCGTGCACATGATGGCCAAGCGCATGCGAAAGCTCGATCAAGCGCAAAGGGAGATGCGCGGGCCAAAGCGCTACGGGCCCGAAAAGGCCGACCTCACGCTGATCTGCTGGGGGTCGACGGTGGGCCCCGTGGTCGAAAGTCTCCCCCTGCTCGAGCAAGGTGGGGTCCGAGCCAACGCGCTTCACTTCACCGACCTCTGGCCGTTTCCTGCGGAGGCCAGCCTCAAGGCGCTCGCCGGGGCCCAAAGGACCATCGCCGTCGAGCAAAACTACACTGGCCAGTTCGCGAGACTCCTTCGCATGTGCACCGGGCATGTGGTGACGGACAGCCTGCACAAATTCGACGGCAGGCCGTTCTCGCCCCAGCAGATCGCCGAAGCCTGCCTAAGGGAGGTAGCGGCCCATGTCTAGTCGCAACGGAAAGTCCGCCGCGCCGGACCAGCAACTCACCCTGAAGGACTTCGCCAACCGCGTCAAGTCTTCGTGGTGCCCAGGCTGCGGCGACTTCGGGGTCCTCACCGCGCTCAAACAAGCATTGGTGGAGCTCGGGATCGCGCCGCACCAGGCCGCGGTGATCTCCGGGATCGGATGCGGCTCCAAAATCGTCGACTACATGCGGGTGAACGGCTTTATGACGTTGCACGGCAGGCCCCTCGCCGTGGCCACGGGCGTAAAGCTCGCAAACCCCGATCTTCACGTCATCGTGGTCAACGGCGACGGCGACGGCTACGGCATTGGCGGCAACCACTTCCTGCACACCGCCCGCCGCAACCCCGACATCACCCACGTGGTGGAAAACAACCAGATCTACGCCCTCACCAAGGGACAGTACTCGCCTACCTCGGATCGAGGCTTCAAGACAAGCACCTCCCCGGACGGCGCCGCCGAGTTTCCGGTCAACCCGCTGCTCATCGCCCTGGCCGCCGGCGCGACGTTCGTCGCCCGCAGCTTCGCCGGAGAGCCGAAGCACCTGGCTCAGATGATCGCGGCCGGAATCCGCCACAGGGGCTACGCCCTTATCGATGTCCTGCAGCCTTGCGTCACCTTCAATAAGATCAACACCTACGAGTGGTACGCCGAGCGGATCTACAGGGTCGATGACGACGGTGCGTATGACCCTTCCGACTTCGCACAGGCGTGGCGGACGGCAAGTCTATGGGGCGAAAGGATCCCCATCGGCATCATCTTCCAACGGGACGACGTCCCGCCCTACGACGAACATGTCCCCGCCCTGAAGCGGGGGCCCGTGGTGCACCGCCCCTTCGACATCGTCGACGAGGAGCGATTTGCATCGCTAAAGCGAGCGTACACGTAAAACGCCTAGAGAGCCCAAATTCTTGGCGGTGGAGGGAAGACGATGGACATCATCCGGCGCGTCCAGGAACGCGCTCAAGGCCTGACGGAGACTGAGGCTGCTGACCTGGTGCGCAACGTGATGTACAGCCTCTCTCAAGTGATGGACCGGCCGGACCGCGAGCGCTTGGCAAAACGCCTGCCGGCTGAGCTTGCCCAACATCTCCGTTCGGACGTGGAATTTGCCGATCCCCTCGTCGACGAACAACTGTTCGTCGGACCGGTAGTAAATGACCTCGCGACCGAAGGCCTTTACGATCAGACACTCGGAGGCCTCGACGTCCTTGCCGTTTCCGCGGGAGACGAAGCGACCCGCCGCCTGCAAGCGGTCTTCGCCGCTTTGAAAGACCTCCTCGACGAAAAGGAGAGAGAGCGGCTGGCGTCGCTTCTTCCCGGAGACGTCGCGGATTGGTACCAGAACGCCTAAAGGCCGGCTCGCATCAGGGAAGCCACTGCATGGGGTCGACGGGTTCGCCGTTCACTCGCACCTCGAAGTGAAGGTGCGGCCCCGTCGACCGGCCCGTCGAACCGACCCGAGCGATCACCTGGCCGGCGCTCACCCGGTCGCCCGGCTTGACGTCGAGCCTTGAGTTGTGGGCGTAGCGCGTCTCGATGCCGCCGCCGTGATCGATGGTCACCAGCAAGCCGTAACTGCCTGCCCAATCGGCATACGCCACTTTGCCCGCCGCGACGGCCCGCACCTGGCTTCCATGGGCCGCCGCGATGTCGATCCCCTCGTGCTGCTTGCCGTTTCTGAGGCCAAATCGGGACGAGACCGTCCCCGTAACCGGCCAACGGCTGAAGCGGCTCCTCATAGCCGCCGACGCTGTCCGCGCGAGCGCCTCCGTCGCCCCGCCTCCCGTCGGCGGAATGATGAGCTCCTGCCCCGCTTTGATCCGGTTGGGGTTGGTCAAATTGTTGACTGCGACCAAGCTTTGCACGGTGACGCCGTAACGCTTCGCGATAGCGGTGATGTTCTCACCCGCCCGGACCCGGTGGGTAACGGCACGGGCCGACACGATCAGCTCCTGCCCGGGGTAGATGCGCCCGGGGTCGGAGATCCCGTTCCACAAGGCCAGTTGCTCGGGGGTGGCGTCGTAGCGCTTGGCGATCTGCCAGAGCGTTTCCCCTTTTTCCACCACGTGAACGACCGGCGTGGCCGAGACGATCAGCTTGGCACCGACTTTGATTCGGTTGGGATCGTCGATGTCGTTCAGGGCGACGAGCATCTCGACCGTGGTACCGTAGGCCTTGGCGATGTGAGAAAGGGTCTCGCCCTTTTGGACGACGTGCACGGTCGAAGCCATCGCCTGCGACGGTGCGGTTAGCGTGACGCTGGCGGCGATGAGTGCTGCGGCACACAGGGCCAGGCCGCCTCGTTCCCGCCAGGCGCCCCGCGCAGTCGGCGCCCCGCCCGCCTGACCCTGGTCGACTCCAGTGCGCCTCAATGGTATTCCTCCCTGTTCCTACCATCGGCCAGACCGGAAGGCGCGTGGCCGGCTCGATGTCCGTACTCCCCGGTCCAAATGCCGGAGCCCCGCTCCAGCTCACCCGCCCCGATAGCAATATTACCACAGCCGTGCGATTTATCCGCCCCTCTGGTGCGACTTTTTTTGCAGCTCGATTTAGGTTTGAGCACGAGGGTAATCTCACAGGGCGCCGGGGAGAATACCGCCGAGCGGAATTGTCGCCAGTTCGAGGTGCATTGCGGGTATGAAAAGCGGCGCGCAAAAGGCGTTGCTCTACGGGGCGGGGGCGCTTCTCGGCGGGGTGGGACTCATCACCGCGGGAAGGCTCCTTTTCGAGTGGGCGGCCGACCGAGCCGTCTCCATCCTCACGCAGGACCCGTACCGGGAGAACCTCTTGGAGGTCCACTCGAGCCTGCGCAGGACCGGTTTGCAGACCATCATCGAGACCAACCTGCGCGCCAAACACGGCCGCCTCCTGTTTCGCCCTTTAGGAAGTCCCAAGCAGTTTCCCAACTTCGACTCCCTGATGTTCCTCGGAGCGCAGCTGGACACGCTCCCTACGCCTTTCGACCGCCCGGTCACCCTCGCCACCACCATCGGTCCCGCAGCCGCAAGACCTCTCGAGGTGGACATCCCCGTGCTGGTCGGGGGCATGGGCTTCGGCGTCGGCCTGAGCAAAGCTGCGAAGATCGCCATCGCAAGAGGGGCGAGCGTTGCGGGAACGGCGACCAATACGGGCGAGGGACCCTTTCTTCCCGAAGAGCGCCGGGAGGCGCGCAAGCTGATCGTGCAATACCACCGGGGGAGCTGGATGGACGAAAGCGCGCTCCGGTATGCCGACATGGTGGAGATCCACATCGGCCAAGGGGCGAGCGCCAGTGGCGGCGGGATGCTGCCGCCGGAGAAGATCACGCGGGAACTTAAGAGGGCGATGCGNCTTGCGCCCGGCGAAAAGGCGTTCATCCGCTCCACCTTTCCCGAGCTTGAGCGCGGCCGCCACCTTGCGATCCTCGTCGACCGGGCGCGCGAGCTTTCGTGCGGAGCGCCCGTCGTCGTCAAGCTGGCGGCGAACCACTCCATTGAGCGGGATCTTTCCATCGCGGCCGAAGCGGGCGTCGACGGCGTCACCTTGGACGGAGCCCAGGGGGGAACGGCGCAATCCCCAGCCATCACCGAAGACGACTTTGGCATCCCGACGCTCTTTGCGCTGCTGCGCGCCCGCAAGCACCTGGATCGCATCGATCCGGAGCGCAGGATCTCGCTCCTCGTCTCCGGCGGGCTGTATACGCCGGGCGATTTCCTCAAGTGCATCGCCCTCGGCGCCGACGCCGTTTACGTGGGCAGCGTCATTCTCTTCGCCCTCATGGCCGGGCAGCAGCACAAAGCCACGCCTCTTGAGCCGCCGGTGGAGGTGGCGCTCTATCGAGGGCGGTACAAGCGCCGCCTTTCCGTGGAGGAAGGGGCGAGAAATGTCGCGCGTTACCTCAAGTCCGTGGCCGACGAGATGGCCCACGCCATCCGGATGCTGGGCAAGGACCACATTGCGGACGTCGGCCCCGGCGATCTGTGCGCTCTGGACCGGGAGATCGCTGCCATCGCGGGAGTGGAGTACGCCGGCAAGGCCCCGGCGGCGGTCACGGCGCCGCGGGCCCTGCCCGATCAGAGGCGCTGATATGTTCCGTCTCGCGTTTTGCTGCCCTGACTCGCTCAAGGCTCTGAGGCGGCGCCCTATGGGGCCGAAGGACCCGCTCATCGTCCGGCTGGGCGCAACCCTTGAAATAAGGGCGCCTCATCGGTCGAATCAAAAGTCAAGCTGTAACTGAAGCGGAAGGAGCGGCCGCCGCACGGGCGACTGGGCCGCCTGAGGCGCTCGCAGCGGGTCTTTTCTCGCCTTGGGGAGAAGGCGCCCTCCCGCATCCTCCGGGCGGCTTCCTGCCCGGTTTGCCAGAGCGCTCTCCGTCGCCTTGGAAAGCCTAGCGTCGATCCGGCGCTCGTACTCGGACGGCGCATAAGCGCCTTCGTACATCCGACCGTACATGGGCAAAAGCCTTGGCGCTTCCGCCTTGACGAAGTCCAGGTACACCTCTTTCACGCCCTCGTCCAGCCGGAGCACCCCCCAGTCGACGAAACGGGCACCGTGGGCAAAGGCTTCCTCCACCATTCGCTCTAGCCCCGGGCCGTCGGTAAGCCCCGGAAGGACCGGTGCGATCATCACCCCTGCGTCGATCCCGCAGCGGACGAGCTCCGCCACTGTCTCAAGGCGCCGCCGCGGCGGAGGTGTGCCGGGCTCAAGCCTCTTCGCGAGAGCCTCGTCGAGAGTGGTGAGGCTAAGGTAAACCGTGCACCCGGGCCCCTGCGCCAGCTCGGCTAAGACGTCGAGGTCCCGCCGGATCATCGCGTTTTTCGTCACGATCGAGCACGGTGTCCAGGCCTCAAGCAGCACCTCGAGGACCTTCCGGGTCAGCTTGTACTTTCCCTCCACCGGCTGGTAGGGGTCGACGGCAGTGCCGATGGCCACCTTCTCCCGCCGCCAGCTGGGTTTTGACAGCTCATGCCGCAGCACGTCCGGAGCATTGACCTTCACGAAGATCTTGCTCTCGAAGTCGCTGGCGGCGTTCAGGTCGAGAAACGTGTGATACCGGCGAGCATAACAGTAGGTGCATCGATGCAGGCATCCCCTGTAAGGGTTTATCGACCAGCGAAACGGCATGCGCTGCGACGTCACCCGGTTGAGCAGGCTCTTGCACCGGATCTCGACGATCTCGTGGGAAGCGACCCTAGCCATTCACACCGCACCTCCCGTCAGCCGGTGCCGAACATCGAACAAACATCTGTTCGGTCCTTGAGGCCAGCGTATACAAAAACGGCGCGGGTGTCAACCCCCGCGCCGGAGCAAAGCCGTCCCGTTGGAGCGGCCGGGATACGAGCCGCGAAAGTGCGCTACAGGTTGCGCGCCGCTTCGCGATCGAGGTAGACGGTGACCTGCGGATGATGCTGGAGAGCCGACGCGGGCACGTCGGGAGTGGGCGTTTCGCGCAAGGCTTTGCGAATCGCTTCGGCTTTGGAGGCGCCTTTAGCAAGGAGCAGGATCTCGCGCGCCGCCAGGATGTTGCGGATCCCCAGGGTGATCGCCCGGTCCGGCACGGCTTGAGGCGAGCCGAAAGGCGCCGCGTTGGCAACGCGCGTCTGCCAGGCGAGTTCCGCCACGTGCGTCGCACGGTCAAAAGGAGTGCCGGGCTCGTTAAAGCCGATGTGGGCGTTGGCGCCGATGCCGAGCACCTGGGCGTCGGCGGGACCGATCTCCCAGAAGAGGCGGTCGTAGCGCGCGGCCTCTTCTTCGGGGTCCGGATGCATGCCGTTGGGGATGTGCCAATCTCCGGAGCCGATGTCGACCCAGCGGAAGAGGTGCTGCTCCATGTACCAGGCGTAGCTGCGGGGATCGTCGGCGGCAAGGCCGACGTACTCGTCGAGATTAAAGGTGCGCACCGAGGCGAAGCTCAGCTCGCCCCGCCGGTGCATTTCCACCAGCTCTTTGTACATGCCAAGCGGGGTACCGCCGGTGGCAAGGCCCAGGACCGCCCCCGGTCGCACGCGGGCGGCGACCCACTGGGCCGCCGCCCGGTCTAAGGCTTGTTCACTGTCGAAGACGTGCACTGAGAACGCCAACGAACGACCCTCCATTTGCTCACATGCCGAGGGCGTGATAGCCTGCGTCGACGTGAAGCACCTCGCCGGTCACTCCCGAAGCGAGGTCCGATAGGAGAAAGAGCGCCGCATTTCCCACTTCGAGCTGCGTCACGTTGCGGCGGAGAGGAGCTCGCTCGGCGTGAAGCTTCAGCATGTTGGTGAAGCCGGAGACGCCACGGGCGGCGACCGTGTTGATGGGCCCCGCCGAGATGGCGTTCACCCGGATGCCCTCAGGACCCAAGTCTGCCGCCAGATAGCGGACCGCCGACTCCAAGGCCGACTTGGCGACGCCCATCACGTTGTACCCCGGAACGGCTTTCTCCGCGCCGTAGTACGTCAACGTGACGATGCTCCCCCCGCCTTGCATCAGCGGCCGGGCGGCGCGAGCCAGCGCCACGAGGGAATACGCGCTGACATCGAGAGCGATCTTAAACGCCTCTCGCGCCGTCGCCACAAACTCGCCCTCCAACGCCTCCTTGGGTGCGAAGGCGATGCTGTGCACGAGGAAATCTAGCTTGCCGAATCGCTCTTTCAGCGAGGCGAAGAGGTCGTCGACCTGCTGTTCGACCGTCACATCGCACGGCAAGACGACGGAGATGTCCAGCTCCGCGGCGAGCGAGCGGACGCTCTCCGCCACCCGCTCCCCCTGGTACGTCAATGCCACCTCGGCGCCCGCCCCTCGCACCGCTTGGGTGATGCCCCAGGCGATGCTCCGCTTGTTGGTGACGCCCAAGATGACGCCCTTTTTACCTTCCATCAATCCGGCCACGATTCTGCCTCCCGATGGCCTCGAGATCCCGAGGCTGCATGACGACCGCGTTGGGTCAGGAGCTTGCTTCGACAAGCCCATGAGCGATCCCTCTGCGTAGGATTCCCCCGGGTCGACCTCGAAGCCTCCAAGCGCTGATGGGAGGGATCGTGTGTGAGGATCGCCTACATTGTCAATCCCGTCGCCGGCACGGGCAGGGCTTGGGCGGTCTGGCGGCGGCTTGTGGCCAAGCACCCGCGCCTTGAACAAGACGCCCTGGTGACACAAGAGCCCAACGATGCCCAGCGAATCGTGCCGAAAGCGGTTGACAAAGGGTACGACGCCGTCGTCGCGGTGGGCGGGGACGGGACCTTGCACGAAGTGCTCAACGGCGCGCTGGAGTCGAGGAGGGTCCCTGCGATCGGCGTCATCCCGGCGGGGACGGGCAACGACTTCGCCCGAAGCATTTCCCTTCCACGCGATCCCGAGCGGGCCTACCAAGCGTGTCTTTCGGGCCGGGTCGAGCCTATCGACGTCGGCCTCGTCAACGGCCGCCCGTACATCAATGTCGCCGGCTTCGGATTTGACGCCGCGGTGGCCGACGAAGTGATCCGGCGGGCCGCAAGCGGCAGACGCGGCTCGGGGACGATTCCCTACCTCCTCGCCGTCTTTAACCAGCTGAGGCGCTTCCGCCCGCGCGCTCTGTCGATAGAGACGGACGGGAGCGTGCGGTCGGGTCGCATCCTCTTGGGGGCCGTCGGCAACGGCTCAACCTACGGCGGCGGAATGAGGATCTGCCCCCGTGCGAAAGTCGACGACGGGACGCTAGACTTCTGCGTGGTAGGCGACCTCGGTCCCCTTCAAACCGCGTTGAACCTCGCCAAGGTGTTTACGGGCAGCCACCTCTCCCACCCCAAATGCCTCTACCAACAGGCATCCAAGATCGCCGTCGACGGGGATCCATCGGTGCAGGTCCACGCGGACGGACAGTTGATGGGGACGCTCCCGGTCACGTTTGAAATCCGGCCGCGGGCGATCCGCTTCCTCGTAGGACCTCACTTTATTCCGACACCGGAGGGCCGCAGGAACAGCGCGGATCCGTCGTCAAGGCAGCTCGGGCTCGACGCCTAACTGGGAGAACAAAGCCTCGAGCGCCTCTACGTAACCTGCATCCAGCATCCCCTTGGCTCCCTCGCAGATCAGCCCGGCGTATTCAGCGGAAGGCGGGATGTTCTCCGAGTGCTTGTTGACCACCGTGTAGGTGAGCACGTTGGGATAGCGGACACCGAGGGCCTCCACGTCGACCCACTCTCTCTTGTAGCGTCCGGTGCGGACGCCTTCCCGTTCGTCGAGATCGGCGAGATCGGCGCGGGAGATGCGATAGAGGATCCCTCGGACCTCGCTTCCTTCATCGGGCACTACGTCGGCCACGCCCCCCGCTCGCACCACCGAGCGGTGGGTAAAAGCGATGCGAAAGCCTTTGAGCGCCGCCTCTCCGATCAGTTCAAACCGGGGAACGGTCTCCCGGAAGCTAGGCCGGCACATGCACGAGCCGTAAGAGAAGTAGAGCAGCGTGCGGGAGGTGAGCGCCCGCCGCTCCATAGGAACCAGCCGCCCCTCGCGCACCGCCCCGCTGACTGCGCCCACCGCCGCCTCCCAGTCGATGCCGAACTCGATCATCAGGCGCAGCGCGATCTCCGCCAGGGAGCGCTCACCGTCGGCCAGCGCGAGGAGCCGGCCGCACGTCCAACGGGACCATCCAAAGAGCGCCTTCCACGCGCCGGGATCGGCAAAGCCCGGAGCTCCGATGTATGGGCGGCTCGCGTCCAGCTTGGACGCAAATCCCGGCCGCTCCTTGGGCCAGCTGGGGCTCGTAAGAGCGCGCACTCGCTCCCTTTGCTGCATGCGCGGCTCTGGCCGTGCCATTGCGATGGCCGCTTCCACCTCGCGGCACCATCCGGCCGCCTCCTCCTCGGCGTCGGCGTCGTTTCCCAAGGCGGCGGCAAGGGTGTGCAGCGCGCCAAGGCGCGCCTCAAGTTCGTGCGAGGAGAGCGCTTCCCACGTCAGGCCGGAGGCCTCAAGGCGCGAAGTGACGGCTTGCCAAAACACTCCCGGAGCGACACGCGAAAGCCACGACAAGATCGCGATGACGTCGGAGAAGCCGGCAAAGCGCCACCAAAGCGCGCTCGCAAGGAGCACCTCTGCGGCGAGCGTCTCTTTGAGCTCTCCAGCAACGCGCACGACAGCCGAGCCTATGGGCGGGCCCCACGAGAGCTCGTTCCCGCCGGCCTGTGAAGCGAAATAGGCGAGGAGCACCCCGGCGAAACCGCCGGCGTGAAGCGCAACAAAGCCGTCTCCGGCGCGCACTTCGATCTCCTGGTAGCGTCCGAAGCCCGGCCATCCGGTAGGGACGACGGGCCGTCCCCGAGAGCGCCCGCTCTCCTGGGCCAGGACAAAGCGGACCGAGCGCGCAGGCTCACGGGACGCTCCGGCCTCCTCAACCAAGACGCCAAAGGCCCGGGTCATCGCCATCCACCAGCCCAGGGCGTTCTCGTACGATGCGGCATCCTCCGGAAAAACCGTGGAGATGACCAAGTCCCCCGCGGCCGAGCGGGCGAGGAAGCGACCGTCGAGCCACTCGCGCTCCCACGGCCTTTTTCCCCGTGATCCGCCCGCCCACATCACCCGGCGCACCGGGAGGCGCTCGGCCTGGCAGCGCCGGGCGGCCGCGCGCAGGCTCTCCTCGTGTGAAGAGACATCCAATTCCGACAAGAAAGCATCTCGAAAGCTGGCGACGGCGCCGCCGGCACGGGCCAGGTAGTCCAGAGCGCTCACCCCCAAACATGGGCCAATCTCGCTATAGACTTTTGTTATGTCCCAGCCCGTGCAAGGGTTCGGCCACGGCCTAGCTCTACAGAGGGAGTTCGATAGGACGCCCCTCCCGATGTGATCGGGTGGCCGCCTCCATCAGCTCCGTGAGATCCCGCCCGTCCTGCAGTGAGATCTTGGGCGGAACACCATGGGCGATCGCCGCGATCCACTGGGCGAGCGGAGGCGGATCCGCCTCCGGCAGCTGTGCGGGCCGGATCCAGCCGTCTACCTGGCCGCCGAGCTTTCTGCTCCGCACCCATACCCCGTCGTCGGGCCCGCCGACAAGAATCGCCCCTTCCGTTCCGTAGATTTCCAACGCAAAGGGGCTGTGCGTCGAGACGAAGGAGGTCTCCACGACTCCCAGGGCACCGCTCTCGAACTCGATGATCGCCACCGAGTTGTCATCCACTTCGTAGCGGTCGAAAAAGCGGGAGAAGCGGGCGGTCACGCGCGTGGGCTTGCCGCCGATCCAGCGGGCGAGATACATCGGATGGCAACCCAGGTCGATCATCGCCCCGCCGCCGCACGCGACCGCATCGTAGAAGTGCGGCGGCAGCCACTGGTCGGACGCTCCGTTGTGGGCAAGCCGCGTGCGCACCAGCGTCACATGCCCCACCAGGCCCGAGTCGGCCGCCTCCTTGGCGAACTTGACGCGCCGCTGTCCCCGGTAAGGAAAGGAGACGACGAAATGGACGCCCGCTTCTTGCGCCGCCCGGCCGATGCGGTCCACCTCCGCCACCGTCAGGGCGACCACTTTCTCAGTAAAGACGTGTTTCCCCGCGTTGAGCGCTGCGAGGATCACTTCGGTGTGCATGTTGGTGGGCGCGTCGACCACCACCCCGTCGACGTCGTCCCGGGAGACCGCCTTCGCCAAGTCGGGCTCAAACGGCACCCCCAGCTTCTCGGCCCATTCGCGACCCCTGGCCTCGTCCTCGTCCCACACCACCGAGATCCGGGCGTCGGGATGAGAGCTCACCTCCCGGGCGTAACCAGGCGCATGGACGTGCCAAAAGCTCAACATCGCTACGTTGACCATCGGGTTCCTCCTCTCCTTTCCGCGCCCCATCTGTGTGCCGGCGGACACAGAAGACATCCTTGTGCGGAACGCTCTCGATCCTTCGCTCGTCTTTTCCACAAACCGCTTCAGCCTGCGATCCGCCGCGCCCTGGTGAGGTCGATGGGGACGCTCTCCCTCTTTCGCTTGGTAAAGGTGACGACCTCTCGGTAGCCCACTTCCCAAAGCAGCTGGCACGCCCTGTCGAAGTCGGCCGCTACCTGGTCGGGACTGTGGGCGTCCGAACCCAGTGCAACCGGGACGCCGTAGTGCAAGCAACACTCCAAAAGCTCCCTGCGGGGATAGCACTCGGCGATGCTCTTTCTCCAGCCGGAGGTGTTGAGCTCAATGGCCACGTCGCATTCGGCGATCACGCGGACCGTCTCCTCCAGCAAGGGAGTGAGCTTGGTGGTTGGCATGTGCCCCCGGGTCTTCAGGCAGTCGAGATGGCCGATGATGTCGTACACCTTGGAGCGGGCCGCCCGCTGCGTGGAGAGCAAATACGCCTCGTAGATCTCCCACGCGTCCTTCCCCTCCGGCAGCCGCTCCTCGAATATGTTCCAAGTGCCAAGCCAATGGACCGAGCCAATCACATAGTCGAGGTCGTAGCTTTGCCAGAGCCGGCGATAGTGCTCCTCCCAGCCGTCGACATGATCCGATTCGACGCCGAGCTTGACGTCGATCTTACCTCGATAGCGCTCCTTAAGCTCGGCCATCTCCTCAACGTAGCGCCCGAGCTCACTCTTGGCCATGGTCTTGCCCGGCTCGACGTGGTCGCCGTCGCCCAGGTGGTAGATGGGGCTGTGATCGGAGAGCCCGATCCCGTCGAGTCCCTTGGCAATCGCCGCCTCGATGACGTCTTGCAAGGTCCCTGTAGCGTGCCCACAGCGATAATGGTGGGTGTGGTGGTCGATGATCATTGCGGTTCCTCCGCAAGCTTGTTGATGTGAATCCAGTACTTGCCGTCGGACGTGTCGTATCTTATGTCAAATCCGGTGTAGCGGCTGATAAATGGGGCCGACTCCTTCCACCCTTCACGCACCTCTTCGGGGGTGAGGCCCCATTTCGCAACGTCGTCTCGGAAAAGCTCCTCGATAGGCGTCGCGCCGAGGCTCACCCCGTCGGACCGGACGACCACTTCAAACTCGTCGTCGATCATTTCGGTGTGCTCTTGGAAATTGATCACGAACGCGCGGAAAACGCCTTCCAGATCGCCCCGGAGCTTCTCCCAGTCCGTCTGGCGCGCCATGAAGAAGCGGACAAATTCGCCCGGTTCTCTTCCTAAAGACTTGGCATAACCCATGGCGGCGATGATGGTGGCGAAGAGATGGGTTGGCCTTTGCCGCGCCAGCTCTCGCAGCGAGCGCCTTCGGATCTCAAACATCGCAGAGGACCCACCCTATTCGCCGACGCCGCGGGGAGATCCGTACTCGCTGCGCAAGCGCCCGTGAATCTCCTGAAGCTTGTCCAGCATCGAACGGCACACCCCGGCCAGCTGCTCCCACCACGGGTCTTCGGTGATAAAGGGAACCGCCGTGTTGACCTCAAAACGCAAGCACTCAAGGCGGGCGTCGGCTGAGGTCATGCTCACCTCGGCGACCACGCCGCCCTCATCGCCAAAGAAGGCCTCGGCGTGCCGCTTGATCTCCTCCGCCACCTCTCGCATGGTCTCGGTGGCAATGTAGAGGTCGCCGAAGTGGAGGTGAAACGCGGCGCTCAGCATCACTTCGGCGTCGGGATCTAAGGGCAAGTCGGGATCGTATGCCTGTTCCCCTTCCTCGTTCATCTCTTCGAGCAGGGCCTGGTTGGCCGCCACCCACTCAAAACTCACCTTGCCCCAAACCTCTCCCGGCTCGTCGTCGTGATGGATCAACACCTCGCAGCCGCGAGAGTTGGTCCCCAGAAAGATCGCCTCGTCGACAGAACCTTGAAGACCCCTGGCCGTAAGTGCGTCGACCAGGGTGTCTCGAAACGCTCCGTAATCGAGAACGTGCACCTTTCGCACACTCCAATCTACAAAGAAGAGACGGTCGACACGAGAGAGTTCCCTTTGAGCTTTAGGACTCCTGCGGGTAAACCTCGCGTTATACCCCCATCGACTCGAAAGCCTTCCGTGCGTCGACCATTCCCCGCCCTTGCGCATCCGGGGACCGCCCGGGAAGCGGCACCGCTCCGTTAAGGAGGTAGCGCCGGGTCCCGTCGCCTCTTAGGACGCGACAAACCGAGCGCCCCGCGGCGATGATAAGCGCCGCGACGCCCGCGACGTGGGGCGCAGCCATCGACGTCCCGTCGAGCCGCCGGTACCCCCCGCCAAGCCAGGTCGAATAGATATCTTTCCCCGGGGCGCACAGGTCCAATCCCGGTCCCCGGCTCGAAAACGGGGCGATTTCGCCCGCATGATCACATGCGCCCACCGAGACCACGGCACCGTAGGCCGCAGGATACTCAAGGCTGTTTTCTCGAGGGCCCGAGTTGCCCGCCGCCGCGACGACGAGGAGTCCTTTTTTGGCGGCCCGGCTCACAGCCTCTTTTAGCAGGGGATGAGAGAGCGGCGTGCCGAGGCTCAAGTTAGCCACCGGTACGCCCTTTTCGACGCACCACGAAAGGCCGTCGATGACGTCTGAGAGCTGGCCTGAACCGTCGTCCCTCAGGACCTTGACCGCGGCCAGCCCGGCCCGCGGCGCAACGCCGTAGACTCCATTTGGGATCCCGGAGCCGGCGATGATCCCCGCGACGTGCGTCCCGTGGCCGTTGCGGTCCTCGCTTGCCCCGCCCACCGCACTGTAATGATCGACGATCCTCGCCTCGAGGTCCGGATGATCGAAGGCGACACCGGTGTCGAGGACGGCGACCGTCACCCCCTCCCCTCTCGTCCGCCTCCAAACCCACGGGGCGCCGACCCGGCGCACACCCCAAGGGACCACCGCACACCGGCCTTCGACGGGCACAGGCCGCCACGGGCGAACCGAAGCCACAAGGCCGATGGCCCGCACCGGGATGTCCTCCGTCACCTGGAGCACATCGGCGCGGGACGAAAGCGTGGAGAGCCCCAGCCCGTCCAGATCCTCGACGACCACGGCATTGACCAGGGGGAGCCACTTGACAACCTTTCCCCCGAGAGCCTGCACCGCGCTGCAGCATGCTTCGTGAGAGGCGCCCTGGCCCAACACGACGATTTTGCGAGCCAACTCCCATCCCTCCCGGTTTGCCACGCACCACAAAGCGCTTCGCTGCCAGCAACATACGGCAAGACCGGGGGTTGGGTGTCTCACACGAGTCTAAATCGGGCTTGGCGGCGCAGGTCCCCTGGAGGCGTCCTCTTTCGCCGCCCGTTGCTCGGCCAACGCCGCCTCGCGCGCCAGGCGATCGCATCGCTCGTTTTCTTCATGCCCCGAATGCCCCTTCACCTTCGTCCACTCGACGGCGTGGATCCTGGTCAGCTCAAGGAGGCGCTCCCAAAGGTCGCGGTTCTCAACGTCCTTTTTCTCCCTGGTGCGCCAGCCCGTCCGCTGCCAGCGGTCGATCCACCCCTCTTGAAAGGCGTTGACGAGGTACGCGCTATCGGAATACAGGGTGACGGAGCACGGCCGCTTCAAGGCTTCCAGCGCCTTGATGGCCGCAAGGAGCTCCATCCGCTGGTTTGTGGTCTCTGCCTCGCCTCCGGAGAGCTCCTTGACGTGCTCACCGTAACGCAGGATGGCGCTCCAACCACCCGGACCAGGATTGCCAAGACACGCTCCGTCGGTAAAGATCTCGACGTGTGGCCGACCGGCCTTCTCCACGATGCCTATGCCTCCGTCTTGCGGAAAGCCGCATCAAGCGAGCACGACGCGGCTTGCGACCCGGGTCTTGATCCGCTCCGCCGCGCTCGCCTCTCGAACCGCAATCTCTAAAGTGCCATAGGAGCTTTCGACGAGGAAAGGCGCACCGTGAGGCGCCTCTTCGTAGGTGGTGTAGAAACGAAGCCGCGGCGGAATCTCGCCCACCTCGATCGCCACGTCGTACTCCACTTTTCCGGGGATCGGCGGGAGGTTGGTGATGCAGTTGCCAAAGCGATCGATGCGGACGATCTCCCCTTCGCGCCCGTCTCGATGAAACGACAGCGGGATCAAGCGCTCTTTGGGCCGCTCGAGGCTTTCGCCAAGCAGCTCAAGCGGGACGCCGCAGGCGAGTCTCGCTGCGGCGGGGGAAAAGACGTCGCGGCCGTGGAACGTGGAGGAAGCGCCCGGCAAAGGCTTCAAACAGACGGCGCGCCGGATGCCGGCCTCCAGCGCCGCCGGGTACAGGAGCCCATTGTCGGGCCCGACGAAGTAGCCCGCCTCCGTCTCGACGGCGAGCGCCCGGCGCGCCGTGCCCACCCCGGGATCGACCACGGCGAGGAAGACCGATCCCTCGGGAAACCACCGGTAACATTGGGCGAGGAGCCACGCCCCCTCCCGCACCCCGTGAGCGCCGACGTCGTGGCAGAGGTCGATGACGGGCGCATGCGGCGCGTGCCGGGCAATCACCCCCTTCATCACCCCTACGTACTCCGAGAAACCGAAATCCGTAAGAAGGACGATGGGAGCCGGCACTCCTACACCTCCCCCCGGATCAAAGCCTTGGCCAGCTCGCGATAGGCTTCGGCGCCAGGGACGCTGCCGGCGTAGGTCAAGATTGACTCGCCGCTCGCAGCCGACTCGGCAAAGCGGATGCTGCGGTAGACCACGGTGTCGATCACGCGCACCTTGGGCTCGAAGCTCTTTTTCAGCTGATCCAACGTCTCTTGCGCGTGCCGGGTCCTCTTGTCAAACATCGTCGGCAGCAGCCCGATCACTTTCAAACGGCTGTTAGCCTGCGCCTGCACCTTTTTGATAAAGGTGAGAATCCCCTTCACCGCCCGCATTGCGAGATACTCGCAAGCGACGGGGATCAGCACCCCATCGGCCACGGCGAGGGCGTTGAGCGTCAAAAGGCCGAGCGACGGCTGGCAGTCGACGATGATGGTGTCGTATTGATCGCGCACCGGCGCAAGCAAACCGGCGAGGCGCCGCTCGCGGGCATACGTGTTGACCAGCTCGATTTCGGCCAGAGCCAGGTCGACGTTGGCCGGCACCAGGTCTGCGCCGAAGCTGGTGGAAAGCAAGAGCTCGCCGATCTCCACACCCTTTATCAACCCCTCGTACACAGTTTTCTCCAGGGCGTCAGGCTCATGGCCGCTGGCGAGCGTCAACCCTCCTTGCGGATCGAAATCGACCACGAGGACTCGTTTTCCCATCTCCACCAACGAGGCGGCCAGGTTGACCGTAGTGGTCGTCTTGCCCACGCCCCCTTTTTGACTTGCGACGGCGATACACTCGTACATCGACGGCCTCCTTAGAAAAGCGCAAACTTGGAAAGACCAAGGCACAACCCTTGCCCCATGCCCGCCCGCTTTCTTTTAGAGAAAAGGCGCGAACGCTTCAACGCGCGATCCAAAGCGAGAGCTTGCCAGACATCTCACGCTCTATTGCTCTTTCTTTCCCGAGATCCGGTGCAAGAGCTCAACGAGCCTCTCCCGCGTGTTCACAGACGGGTCCTCAAGGACACGCTGATAGAGCTCCTCCAGGATTCTTCCTACCTTGGGCCCTGGGCCGATGCCCAGCTCCCGCATGACGTCTCGCCCGTTGATCGCGAGTTTATCGCGGGTGAGGGCTTCGCCACTTCTTTGGATTTCCTCGATCTCCCTCTCGATCCAGTCCAGATGGGCGACGGCACCCTCCCAGCCGCTGGCCCACGCGTCGGCTCGGCACAGGGCCACAAGATCGCGCACCCCATCCTCCCCCCGCTGGGCGAGCCACCGCCGGAGCGCCTTCGTCCCGGTGGACGGGCCGAGCGACATGTGCATTTCAACGAGCCAGGCTAGCCGCTCGATCTCCCGGTTGGACAAGCGAAGCCGCCGGCCCAAAAGCCTCGCCTCCTCGGCGCTCACCTCGGCGTGCCCGTGAAAAGTGAGCCGCCCATGGGACTCGATCGCGCGGGTCTTGACCTTCCCCAGGTCGTGAACCAGCCCGGCCAGGCGCAGGAGCGGATCGGGCGGGCAATGGGCGGCCGTCTGGATCAGGTGGTCGAGGAGCGTCGGCGCCCCCTTTTTCCCTTGAAACAGCCTGTCCGTCCCTTTGAGCTCGGGGAGAGCCTCAAAGAGGAGCCCGCTCTCCCTCATCATCCACAAGGCCCGGCCGACGTCGGACGCCGCAAGGATCTTGAAGAGCTCGTCCCTCACCCTTTCGGCGCTGAGACGCCGGATCCCCGGCGCCTCCACCTCCAGCGCCCTCCACGTTTCAAGCTCGATGTCAAAATCGAGGACGGCCGCAAACCGCACCGCCCGAAGCAGCCGCAAAGCGTCCTCTCTGAAGCGCCGCACGGGATCGCCCACCGCCCGGATCCAGCGGGCCTCCAGATCCTCCATGCCGCCGAACGGGTCGACTAGGCGCTCCGAACTGACGTCCCACGCCATCGCGTTGACGGTGAAGTCCCGGCGGGCCAGATCCTCCTCAACAGAGACCCCGTACTTCACCCCCACCGGCCGGCGCCCGTCGACGTACTCCAAATCGCGCCGAAAGGTGGTCACGTCGACCCAAAGGCCCGGCTCCGCCTCGACCAGGACCGAGCCGAACGCGGCTCCCACCGGCACTGAGCGGGCAAAGACGGCCTGGATCTGGTCAGGACGGGCGTCCGTCGCGATGTCGAAGTCGTGGGGGGAAAGGCCGAGCAAGAGATCCCGAAGTGCCCCGCCGACGATGTACGCCTGGTATCCCCGTTCCAAGAGCGCCTTGGCCAATCGAAGGACGCTTGATGGAATCCATTTCGGGTCGAAAACGCCCGTCCAAAAGCTCCCCGTCATCGGGCCTGTCTCCTCGTCAGTCTACCCGGACGGCCGTCCCGGTCTGCAAAAAGGCAAGGTAAGCCTCGACCAAGGCTCCCGGAACGCTGCGCTTCACAAACTCCCCGTAAAGCCGCACCTGCCACGCGTAGCGCCGGGCCGCCAGTTCTTCTTCGCCGAAGCGGACGCTGTCGGTCTTGTAATCCACGACGACGAATCGGTCCTTCTCCCGGATCAGGCAGTCGATGACGCCTTGCAGCACCACGATGTCGCCGCCTGCGGTCTCGTCCGCGATGCCGTGCTTCGCAAAAGCCTCGGCCGACAGGCGCATGGTGAACGCGAGCTCCCGCCAAAGGCGGGGCGGATCGAAGGGCTCGCAGCCGGCTTCCCGGATCCTCCGACCCAAAGGGCTCTCAAAGAAGCGGGCCAGCGCCCCCAAGTCGATGAGACCCACTTCCTTCGAGGACAGGATACCCCTCCTCGCCAGCTCCTCTACCTGCACGGCGAGGCCCGCGGGGGAGACGTCTCTTAAGTCGACCCGCGCGAGGAAAGCGTGGACGGCAAGCCCACGCTCGACGGGCGAACCGGGGGAAGAAGCATCACGGGCGGGCAGCTCAAGCAGCGCCCTCGGGGGCTCAAGCAAGGCAGCCTGCTCCTCCTCTTCACCGGTCTCAAAGCGGCGCGCCAGCTCCGTGACGCTCACCTTGGCGGGCAGGCGAGCGGCCGCCTCATACGGGTAACGCCACGCGTGCACCGCCTCGAGCCGCCGGGCCACGTCCGGATCGATCCCAACGGCTGCGCCGCGTAGGGGCTCGTGACGAGCCAGCGCTTTCCAAGAGATCCCCGGGAGCTCACCACCCATTCTCTCGCCCTCCGCCGCCATCCGGTCCACCTCTTCCCCTTTCCAGAGGCGGACGCTGAATCGAGCCGCAGCGCCCGCCACTTCCAGATCCTGCGGCGCATAAAACTCGGGGCCGAGGTCGCCAGCGCCCAAAGCGCGAAGGGGACGCCCGTCTCCATGGCGGGCGACAGTGCTCAGAATCCAGTCCAGCCACGACCTAGCTCGGAGGACTCTCCCTTGGGGCAGCCTCCACCCCGTCATTCTCGCACTCTCCGCCGCTCGGGCCGCTCGCTGCTCAAGGTCCGTCGCGGAAGCCACCAGGACCAGCTTCTCCTTGGCGCGCGTCAGGGCGACGTACAAGAGGCGCATCTCCTCGGCGACCGTCTCCCGGTCGAGCTTTCCGGTGACGGCCCTGTGGGCGAGTGAAGGGTAGCTCACCTTAGCGTCGCGGTCCACCACCCTCGCGCCGATCCCCAAGTCCCGATGGAAGATCAGGTGGCGGCGGCCGTCCGACTTGTTGAACCGCCTGTCCAGGTCGACCAGGAAGACGACGGGAAACTCCAGACCCTTGCTCTGGTGGACGCTCATCACCCGGACCACGTCTTCGCCCTCACCCAAAGCCGAAGGCGGCGCCACGTCTTCGCCCGCCTCGCCTAAGTCGTCGACGTGCCGGATAAAGCGATCGAGGCCGCTTGTGGCAAAGGCGTCGAAGTGGCGTGCCCGCTGCCACAGAGCCAGCAAGTTGGCCTCTCTTTGCCTTCCTCTTGGCAGCGCGGCGACGTAGTCCAGGTAACCTGTCTCGTCGTACACCTTGCCTATAAGGCGCGAGAGGGGAATCCGCCGGGCTTCGCTGCGCCATCTGTCAAGTCTCGCAAGGAACTGTGCGACCCTAGCGTTGAGCTCGCCCTCGCCTTTAGCGAACTCCCGCACCGCCGCGTGAAAAGGAAGCTGCGGGTAGGCCGCCCGAATCCTGGCCATGTCCTGCTCATCGAGGCCCAGGATGGGGCTGTAGAGCGCGGCAGCCATCGGGATGTCCTGCTGCGGGTTGTCGATGAGACGAAGGAGCGCCATCACCACCTGCACCTCGACCGCTTGAAAGAAACCGGAACCGCCGCTTGAGTGCGCCGGAATGCCCATGGCCTCCAGCACCTCGACGAAGCGGGTAGCCCTCCCTTTGGGCGAGCGCATGAGGACGGCGATGTCCCGGAAGCGGACGGGTTCGGACCGGCCCGCAAGCCCCTCGCAGACCAGCCGGCGGATCAGGCGGGCGACCAGCGCCGCCTCCCGCTCGACGGCCGAGAGGCTCTCCAAGTCGCCGTCGTCCGGCAAGTCGTCGCCGTCCCCTGTACCGTCCTGCTCCGGTGCGCTTCGTTCGTCCTTCAGCCGCTCGATGAGATGCAGTTCGATCCGCCCCGGGTCAAAAGGCACGGGCCTTGTGTCCTTTCCGGGCCGCAGCATGGCCGACTCGTCGTAGTCGATCTCCGCCGTGGCCTCGTACATGATCTGCCGGAAGATGAAGTTGACCCCTTCGAGGATCTCGCGGCAGCTCCTAAAGTTAGCCTGGAGATCGATGCGCGTGCTTCGGCCGTCCCGGCAAGCTGCAAACGACCGGTGCTTCTCTTGGAAGATGCGGGGGTCTGCCAGGCGGAAGCGGTAGATGCTCTGCTTGACGTCGCCGACGAGGAAGCGGTTGCCCTCGCCTTCTTCAACTCGGCTCACCAGAGTGAGAATCCGATCCTGGACCGGGTTGATGTCCTGGTACTCGTCGACCAGGACTTCGACGAAGCGGCGGCGGCACTCAGAGAGAGCCCGGCCGGTGGGGTGTGCCAAGGCGGCCAGCGCGAGGCGTTCCAGGTCGGCGAAGTCGACGCCACCAACGCGCGCCTTACGCTGGTCGTAGCGCTTCTCAAACTCTCTCACGAGCTCCAAAAGACCCCTTACCACGGGATAGAGCCTAGGAAGATCCTCCCGGTACGAAGCCTCGGATCTTGCGAAGATCTTCTTACCGAGGCGGCCTACGATCTCTTTCGCCTCGTCCCAGGCCTTCTTCGCCTCCTCTTTCAGGACCGGATCGGCTTCCTTTTCCGCCGACAGTCGGGGAAACGGGATCGAACGCAGTGCGAGAGCCGCCCGGTCCCAATCTCCCAAAGAAAGCGTCTCCAGTGCCTGCCTCAGGGCCGCCTGTGCCGCCTCGAAGGAGCGGGCGTAACCTTCCGGCCCGCCGCCGAGACGGGCGATCCCCTGGGCGTGCTCGAGGCTGAAGAGAGCCCGCTCGACGTCGACCCGCGCTTCTTGTAACAGCGCCTCTTTCCATGCTGAAAACGCCGCTTGCCCGTCCGGATGCGATGGGTCGTAGGCCTGAACCGCCCGTTCAAGCCAACGGTCTCCGTCGGGCAAGCTCCTCGCGTATTCAAAGAGGCTTAGGACGAGCTCCCGGAGTTCCGTATCGTCCCGCCGTCCCGAGTAGTGTTCGATCAGGGGGCGAAACCGCTCTCGCCGGCCGGCGTGCACCTCTTCAAAGAGCTCCTCCATGGCCTCCAGCTTCAGCAGGCTCGCCTCTTCCTCGTCGAGCACCCGAAAGCGGGGGTCAACGCCCAGCAAGTAGTAGTGGCGCCGCAAAAGGTCGAGGCAGAAGCTGTGGAGCGTCGAAATGGCGGCTTTGCCCAGTATGGCAAGTTGCGCCGCGGCCCGGCCGTCGCCGCTTTGAGCCGCGCTTTCAAGCTTTATCCGGATCCGCTCACGCATCTCTTGGGCTGCGCTTTCCGTAAACGTGACCACCAGCAACCGGTCGATGTCGACAGGCTGCACAGGATCTAAGAGGCGCCGCGCGATCCGCTCGACGAGCACGGAAGTTTTGCCCGATCCGGCGGCGGCCGAGACCAAGATGTCCTTGCAACGGGTTTCGATCGCCTGCTCCTGGCTCACCGTCCAGACCCGAGTCGACGCCCCCGTCTCCACCAATCGGCCTTCAGCCTGCTCGCTGCTCACCTCGTGCCTCACCTCCGTGGCCAACCATCTCCCACGCCTCATCGTCCCGGTACGGAATGAGCGTGCGATACCCATCGCCCGGCAGCGTCGGATCAAACTGGCAGACGGGTTTGAAGGCACAAGAGCCACACGGCACCTCATTGGAAAGCCGGTACGGCCGGGCGGCCGTCTCCCCCCGGGCGATGCCTTGAGCCAGCTGCCCCGCGCGGCGCACTGCGTACTCCAGAAAACGCCTCATCACATCGGGCGGGGCCACCTTGGACCTCTTCCCAAGCCCGCCGTCCTTGGTGAAAACCAGCGGCAAGAGTTCCGACGCTCCTTGGGCGCCGCAATCCATCAAGCGGGGGACGACGCCGTCATCGAGGATCAAGCCGTCGGCCCTCAGCTCTTTGCGCCACCCGTCGTCTCCTTCCTCAAGCGGGGCATCCGCCGAGACCAAAGGATCAAAGACGGGTTGGTATAGGCAGCCTGCGGGTTCGAAGCCTCCCGGACCCCATTGAGAGGCCACGGCGAGGTAAAGTGCCAGCTGCAGGTCGAGGCCGTGCACGAGCTTGTGGAGTTGAAAGCGGTGTCGGCTCGACTTGTAGTCGACGATCCGCACGTAGCGGCCCTCCTCGGCCGTGGCCACGTCGATCCGGTCGATCCTCCCGCGCACCAGCGCCTTCCGGCCGTCCTCGAGCTCAAGAACCAGAGGCGCCAAAGCCCCCCCAGATGAAAAGGAGAGCTCCACCCCCACAGGGCGAAACGCTCCCCGGCGGGCGTGCTCGCCGAGTGCCCAAACCACCGCCTGCACTCCTTTGATCAGCCGCTCGACGGCGAAGGCGTCGGCGTGCCGCACCGATGCCCTCTCCCCGGCCAGCTCCGCGACAGCGGCGGCTGCGATCTCTTGCACCATCGCGCCCGTCTCCTCCCGGCTCAGCTCGCCCCAGTCGAGCCCGCGCGCTTTGAGCGTCTCGACAAAGCGCCCAAGGACCGCATGGCTCACCTGGCCCAGCTCAGCCGCGTCCAGCCGGTAGAGCGCCCGCTCTTTCAGGCCCAGGCCAAACTGGGCGAAAAAGCTGAACGGACAGGCGGCAAAGCTCTCAAGCCCCGAAGGGCTGAGAAGCAGCGGATCGCCGTAGAGGGCGTCGACCAGAGCGCGAGGGAGTCGTACGTTGCGACGGCTGTAAGCCAGTGCTTCCAGGGGATCGGCGCAGATTCCGCGCGCTCCCCGCTCCAGCGGCAAAAGCCCCGCTTCGGGATGCTCGAGCAACCAGTGATAGGCACAGACCAGCCTCGGAAGCGTCACTCCGGGCGCCGGCGCCCCCTCTTTGAGACGGGCCAGGTGCCGGCTGATCCAGGCGACCAAGCCGCCTCTTCGCATGGGCCAGGGCTCGGGGAGCCCCGCGGCGGGGAGCTGAGTCCTCACCGCGCCGTCGCACAAGGCCAGGACCCTCTGGACGAAGAACGAAGGTTTCTTGGGCCGCCCCCGCTCGTCGGCGCGGCTGTAGGTGATCACCAGGCGACGGCTGGGCCGGGTGAGGGCGATATATACCAGATACTGCTCGTGATAAAGGCGCGCCCGGCTGCCCGGGCCGAGCCGCACTCCCACAGTCTCCAAAAGCGTCCTCTCGTCGTCGAGAAACAAGGCTCCCTCCGACGGGATCTTCGGGAACTGCCCGTCGTTGGCCCCGAGGATGATGGCTGCCAGGAGATCGGGCTGCCTTGAACGCTCGATGGATCCCACCAGGACCTGGTCGATCCTGGGAGGAACCCTGCCGATCCGAAGCCGCTTGAGTCCGGCGGTGACGATTTCCAAAACCTCGAACGGGCTTGCCTCGTAGTCGCCAAGCACGGCCACCAGCTGGTCGAGGAGCCGCACCACCCCGCTCCACACCTGGGCGTGCTCTTGCGCCACCAGCGGCTGATCCTCCGCCACCGCCTGGTCGATCCAGGCGGCCACCCTCTCCCTGACGCCGCATTTCTCGATGAGCCCCCACAGCAAGTCGACGTACTTGGCCACCGGGGCCGCAGGGTGTGCGCCCTCCCGCGAGCCCCGTGCCAGAGCGTGCACCTGGTTTACGAAGTCACGAAGCGGCCCCAGCGCTGCCTTGCAGATCCGGGCCACCTCTTCCGGGCTTCCCCCTGTTCGCCAAGGCGCGCCTTGGCCCTGCGGCCAGGCTTCCATCCGGCTCCACGCTTCGCCGTCCACCCCGAGCCGGAGGGCCTCGTTCTCCAAAAGGTCCACCTGCTCGCGGCAGACCGGCGCCAAGTCGGTCTTGAGAAAGCGGATCACTCGCCCCGTCTCAAAGCCGTGCACCGCGATCTCAAGAGCGGTCCGGAGCATGGTCACCAGCGGATGATGAAACGCCGCGTCCTTGTGGTCGAGGAAATAGGGAATGCGCCAGCGGGCAAAAGTCGCCTCGATGATCTCGCGGAAAGTCTCTAAGTCCCGGGTGATTACCGCGATGTCGCCGTAGCGCATCCCATGCTCGTGCACAAGGCAAAAGATCTCCCGGGCCACCGCCTCCACCTCGGCCCGGGGATCGGCCGCCTCCACCACCTCGATCTCCGGAAGGGGCTTAGAGCCCTCTTTGTCGAGGTCGCCTAGGACACGCACCGTGTCTTCTTCCTTCGCCCGGGTTCCTGACCCGGGCGCCGCGCCGTCCGTTGCGCCGGCCGGCGGAGGGGCTCCCGCTGGCGCTCGCCCCTCTACACCGTGCCCTCGCCGGGGCGATTTCCAGCCGCTCGAGACCAGCCGTTCGAGCCAGCCAAGGAGGGGTGCCTGCACAAAGCGCGGCCGTACGGGCTGCGCCAAGATCACGGGCGGCTCAATCGCCACGCCCAATGCGCGGGCCAGGTCCCTCAGAGCCACCAGGGACTCCCGCGTCGGGTGAAACAGGTCATCCGCGCTTCCTTCGGTCCATGCTTCGATCTCACCGCCCAGCTGCAGCGGGTCAAGGCACAGGGCCACCGTCACCCTTCGGCAGGCGGCCAGAAGCGCCTCCAGCATCGCATACTCTTGGGGGGTAAATCCGGCAAAACCGTCGATCCACACTTCTGCTCCGCGTACCAGCCGGCTGCCGGCCAAGGCCCCGCAGGCCTGTTCCAACGCCTTTTCAGGGTCGTGGAAGCGCTGGCTCACGAAGGCGTCGTACTCGGCGTACAGCAGGGCAAGATCATGAGCCTTGTCGGCCACCAGACCCTCGCCTTGGAGAAGCTCCGCCACGGCCCGCAGGCCCGATGGCGACTGTCGATACGCCCTAAGCTCCGAGATGGCCGCGGCCAGTTCCTCCAAGAAACCTTCCGTCCCCGAGACGGCGCCAAAGAGCTTTAGATCGGCGCGGCGCCTTGCCACCACCGCCTGCAACGCCAGGAGCTTTCCCAACTCCCCCAGCTGAGGACGGTCTCCAAGGCCTTGTTCGGCAAGGACCAAGAACGCCAACCGCTTGAAACTGACCACCCGCGCCCTCGAAGTGGCGCCCAGCTCCGGGCGATGCGACAAAAGCGCCCGCTCCATCTGGAACGTGGCCTGCTCCGGAACGAGAAAGTAAAGCGGCTCGCCGTAAAGAGGGCTCTCTTTCAAACGGTCGCAGATTTCATCGAGGCAAACGTGGGTCTTACCTGCCCCCGCCGGGCCCAAAAGAAACCGCAGGCTCACGCGCCTTCCTCCCTTCCGCCTCGCAGGACAACGATGGGCTCACCCCACTGGGACAGCGCTGCATCGTGCGTCAAGAGGATCACCTGGCGGCGCCGCGAGATGGCGACCAGAGCCTCGCGGATCTCTGACCGGCGATCATCGTCGCAGTTTAAGAAGGGATCGTCGAAGATGAAAGGCACCAGAGCGCCGGCGGCCAGCAAGTCTCCCACCGCCCAGCGGAGCGAGAGGTAGAGCTGATCCCGCGCCCCTTGGCTGAGCTGTCCCGGCAAGACCCGTTTACCGCCAGGCTCGACGGCGACCACCGTGAAGTCGTCGCCGATCCGCAGGCGCCTGCCCGGAGTGCGACTCACCGCGGCGAAGTATTCTCCGGCCCGCGCTGCAAGGCGCTCGAGATGCTGGTCGTAGTATTCGAGCGCTGCCGCCTCGAGCTCTGTGTAGGCCAGCGTCACCGCATCCAGCTCCTCCAGGAGCCTTACCTCCTCGCGTCGAAGCCGCTCCAACTCAAGCTCCGCCTCGGCGATGTTCACCGGAGCCTCCCCTTGCAACTGGGCTTGGCGGTACGCCAGCTCCTCCAGGCGCCGCCTGGCTTCCTCGATCTCCGCCTCGGTTCTTTGGACCTCGGCCTCCAGCGTCCGGTACCGCGCGTCCACGCCCTCGTAGAGGTTGTCGCTCCTTGGACGAGGGAGGCTTGGATGCTGTTGGGCCAGCTTTTCCATGGCCGTGAGCTCCGACGCAAGCCGGGCCTTGGCTATTTCGATCCGCCGCTCCAATGCCGCGGCGTCCGCGCACTCCAAAGCTGCCAGCGTCGCCTCGATGGCCCGGCCGGCGCTGGCAGCGCGCTCTTGCCAGCGGCGGTACTCCTCCCACCTGCGGCGCGCTTCGTCGATCCTGCCGCCGGCCTTGGCCACCGCCTCGGCAAAGGGGGGCGGCAACGCCTCGACGAGGCTACGAGGCGAGGGCGTCTCATCGCTTTCAATCCAGAGGACCCGCGCCCGCATCGCCGACCAGTCGCCGCCGAACTTTGCTTCGAGCCGCAGGCACTCTTCGGCTNCGCGCTGGACGTGCTCCCAGACCACTCCCCGACCGGGAGCCGCTAGGCGTTCCGATTCGCTGCAAAGCTCGGCGATCTTTCGCCCTAGTTCGTCGAAAGCGGCTGCGCGCTCCAAGAGAGCTTCCCGCTCGCGAATGAGCCGGCCGGCAGCTGCCACGAGATCGCCCAGGTGCCGAACAGACGGTACGAGGCCCGTCCGTTCCAAGGCATGGGCGGCGGCCGCGGCCCGGCTCCAGGCACCTTTGAGCTCTCGGGGACCACCGGCGACCGGGAAGCCCTCCACTTCATGGGGACCGATCCCTGAGAGTCCCCACGACGCCAGCATCCGCTCCATTTCGGTCAAAATCCGCTCCTCGCTCGCTCGCAAAGCGCAATAGGCGTGAAACGCCTCCTGAAAGTCTTCAAACGCCTCCTTGGGCGCCCTTACGGCCGCCTCCAACGCCTCCAACGCCGCTCTCTTTTCAGCCGCGACCTGCTCGAGGCGGCTCAGTTCCTCTTCGCCCGCCGCCTGGGCGTGCACGGAACGGGTGATCTCGGCCGCCTCCAGGTACCGTTCGATCTCGTCCAGCAGGGAAGTGAGCTCCTCCAGTTTCGCCGGAGGAGTTTGCGACAGTGACGCCTCGATCCACCGGCGTTCAGCCCGGAGCGCATCGACCCTCTCCTGCAGCGCCTCTTCCTGTTTCCGCCACGCGCGAAAAGGCGGCAACAGCCGCAGGATCACGGTGGGGAATGTGGACGCCACAAGCCCTGCGAACAGCAGGCCTAACCGATCGAAGAAGAAAGAGAGGACGACTAGCGCCAACCCCAACGCCGACAAAATACGGGCGAACGCTCGCCCGCGGGCGATCCTCGCCCGCACTTCCTCCAGTTGCGCCCCCTCGGCCTCTGTCTTTATAAGAAGCTCCTGCAGCCGCTTTAAATGCTCCCGGTCAGCCGCATGGCGAGCTGCGGCGGCGAACCGCTCGTCCAATCTCCTTTGGGCCTCGTCGGCTTCCCGGCGGGCCTCTTTGGCCCGGGAAAGCTCCTGTTCGGCCCGTTCCCACTCCGCTTGAAGAGCAGCGCGTCGTCCGCCGTACGCCTCGACGGCCTCGAGCGTCGCCGGGGCGGCCTCGTCAAAGACGGCATAGCGCGCCTGCCGCTCTGCCTTAATCCGGTCGAGCTGCTGTCTCAGCGCATGAAATCGCTCCCACTCGCCCGCCGCGTCCTCCAGGTCCCGCAGCGCCCGGCGCAGCCACGAGGCGGCCGCCTCTCCCGCGGGAGCCGGCATCGCGAGCCTGAGCCGCTCCTCCTCGAGGCGTTGTGCTTCCCTGCGGATCGCAAGAGCCCTCGTGTATAGGCGCTCCCCTTCTTCAAGGTGATGGAACAGGTCCTCAAGGCGCTCAAGCCCCTCGCCCATCTCCGGCGGTGCCGCGGCCAGCTCGGGATAGAGCGCGAGCTTCTCTCGGGCTTGGGCAAGCTCCGTTTGCAGCTCCGACAAGCGCTCCATACCGCGCCGAAGCTGGCGCACTTCTTCGCTCGCCTGCTCGACGTTCTCCGCGTGCCTTCTCCACTCCTCGAAGGCGGCGAGAGCCTTTTTCAACCGGGCAAGACGCGCCCTTCGCTCCTCGATACCCTGCGAAAGTCGCACCGACTCCTTTTGGGCCGAGGAGAGCTCCTCCATCGCCTCCCGGCTTCTCCTCACAGCCTCGCTGAGCTGGTCGATCCTCTCTCTAATCTCCTCGAGCTTGCCCGGCTTTTGCCCATCTCGCGGCGTAAGACCCCGGGCGCCGGTCCTTCGCGTCAACGCCTTGGCACTTTCGACTAAGCGCTTTAGCGCGTCCAGATGGCTTGTGCGATCGCTGGACCCGGCGAGGAGCGCCTGGAGCTCGGCGCTGATCCTCCCCGGCTGGGGAAGCGGTTGGACGACGCAAAAGGTGTGGTGAAAGAGCTCCCGGGAGGTGTGCTGAAAGAGAGAGGCCAGCCATTGGACATAGCGCGGGTTGCCCCGCCGGGCCCCAGGATTATGCTCTCCCACCACTTCCTCCACCCACCCGCGCCCATCCCACCGGCTCAAGGTTAGGCGATGGGTGTCAAAATTCCGCACGATGCGATAGCGCACACCGGCGGCGTCGAGGACCATCTCGCCGAGGCAACGGGCCGGGGCGTCCCAGTTCCGGTACCGCCCAAGGCCAAAGCTTTCCGGATCGCTCGTGGAAGGCAGCCCGAAGAGGATGGCGCTGATCGCGGCGACCAGCGTCGATTTTCCGGTCTCATTGGCCCCGACGAACACGCCGAGGCCCCTTGGAAACTCGAAGTGAGTCTTCTCCCGGTAGGGCCCAAAGCCCACCAGTGTGACGGATTCGATCACGATCGGCCGGGACACGAGATCATCCCTCCCAGCCCAGCGCTTCAAGGCCGCGCACGAGGCTCCGGCGGATCAACTTCTCCTGGCCGGGCCCCGCCGCCTTGAGCCGCTCCAGCATCCTGCGGACGAAAGCGCCTCGCACCGTGGGTTCGGCGGCCAGCGCCCGGAGCAGATCGTCACTGATGCCGGCGGTCTCATCGACCACTTCCAGGTAGTACGTCCGCCCGGCCAGAGCCTCTTTCAGCCTCGCAGGCTGCAGCGCGAAACCAGGCATTCCTGTCAGCACCAGGCGGACAGCGGCGCCCTCCGGGATCTGCTCGCAGGCGGCTTCGGCCAGCTCTTCAAAGCCTTGGTACGCGCCGGCGTCCAGCTCCACGATGATGAAGCGGCGGGCGTTTCCCGCCGCTTCGCGGGTGAGCGAAGCCCCGGCGCCGTCCAGCGTCACCACGACGTACTCGCCCGTCCCGGGATCGTCGAAGTCCTTCCCGTCGATCATCCCGGCATAGACCACCGGACGTTCCCGCCCCTGGACCCCAAACCGGTGAATGTGGCCGAGGGCGACGTAGTCGTATCCCGCCGCCTCCAGGGCTTGGCCATCGATAGGTAGGCTTCGTTCCCCCCGGTTCCAATCCAGGGAGCCGTGGAGCATCGCAATGTGGAACCCGTCGCCGACAGGGCGCGGAAAGTCGGCGAGCGGCCGGTCGGCTCGGGTCAGGCCTGACGTGTAAGCCAGCGAATAGATATGGACGTTGTGCCCTCGACAAGTGAAAGTCGCCGATTTCTCCATGTTGGGATTGGTGATCAGCACTCCCGGCCAGCGGGTTTGCTCCTTGCGGTAGACCGAGTCGTGATAGCTGATCTCATCGTGGTTTCCCGGAAGGGTAACCACCTGGACGCCCGCGTGGACCAGCCGCGACAGATCTTGGACGCAAGCGTCCACCAGCGGTGCGGGAGGGCGATGGGTCTCAAAGAGATCCCCGGCGATAAGAACCAAGTCGATTCCGTGGGCCAACGCCCAATCGACNGCGGCGCGAAGACGCCCGTCGCGCTCTTGTTGGCGCGCCTTGGCCGCTTCCTCCCACGGGGGCAGATACCCCAGATGAAGGTCGGCGAGGTGTAGGATCCTGATCAAGAAAGGCTTCCCCCTCGCCGGTTCATTCGCTCCGCGCTTTGCCAAGCCCTCCCCCGGGCAGTCCGGCCGCTATACGTTCCGATCCGGCGAAGCCGGAAACGGGCGCGCCGCAGCGCCCGCTGCGGTTCCCTTATGCCGTATGACCGGAGCCCGCGCGCTCGAAAGCCAGCCGGTTCGCCTCAAGAGACGGGCAAGAGGTTGCCGGGGGTTGCCGGCGGCGGAAAAGGAGATTCTCATTGAGACCGGGAAGATGAGAGCCCCGGTTTCCTGGGCGCGGCCCCGTGCCGGCGTCGTGCGGCAGACTTTAAGAAGGGTGACAGCGAAGGAAGAAGCCGGCCGCGCAACGGCCGGCAAGGAGGCGAGAGCGTGGAGGAGCATTACCCTCCCGTTGAAATCACGTACCTTGAAGACAGGATCGTCCCCGACAACTCGTTCGACGAGGCGTACGCCATCTACCTGGCTCTCTCCTACGAACCGCCCCTCGCCTGGCAGGACGAGTTTCACCGCCAGATGGAGCGCGAGGTGCGGCCCCGCATCACAAGCTTCGTCGGTCCCAAGCTCCGCGTCGTGATCAGCCGCAAGGACAACCTGGAGTCGGTGTTGCACCAGATGCAGCGCCTCGTGCGCAAGACCAACATCCTCTTGGATTTCGTGGGAGAGATGTGACTGGCCGCCAGCCCGCCGGAGTCGGACTCCGGCGGGCGACTTCCCCATAAGCGAAGTCCATTCTTGCGGGGACCGTGACGGCTTATCCCCGTTCAATAGGAAGCTTCTGGTTGATCCACGCGACCATGCCGCCGGTGAGGTTATACGCCTTGTCGAAACCCCGTTTCCTGAGCTCAATGGTCATTTTAGCGCTGCGCTCGCCGCTCAAGCACACGACGATGGTCTGCTTCTTGGGATCCAGCTCCGAAAGGCGCTGGAGCGTCTGCCCCATGGGGATCAGCGTCACCCCGGGGATCCGGAACATCTTGTACTCCTGCGGCTCCCGCACGTCGAGCCATTGAACGTCCGGCGAGCCGACCAGCTCTTTCACTTCCGCCACGTCGCGGGCCCAGCCCTTCGCCTGCACGTACTCCTGCGGCGGCCCGGCCACCTCTTCTTCCGGAACCTCCTGCCTTTTCGGCAGTCCGCAGAACTCCTCGTAATCGATGAGCTCCTTAATGGTCGGGTGGTCCCCGCAGATGGGGCAGTTGGGATCCCGCCGCCAGCGCACGGTCCGGTACTCGCCGTTCAAGGCGTCGTAAAGGAGCATCTTTCCGGTGAGAGGCTTGCCGATGCCGAGGAGAACCTTGATGGCCTCCACCACTTGCAGTGTGCCCATGTGGCCTGCCAAGGCTCCGACGATCCCGGCCTCGGCGCAGTTGGGCACCATCCCCGGCGGGGGCGGCTCCGGAAAGAGGCAGCGATAACACCCCTGGCCCGGCAGGTACACCGTCATTTGTCCTTCAAACCGCAGGATGCTCGCGTCGATCAGCGGCTTTTTCAGCAGCACGCAGGCATCGTTTACCAGATAGCGCGTCGCGAAGTTGTCGCAGCCGTTGATCACCAGGTCGTACTGCCCGATGATCTCCAGGGCGTTGCTGGAATCGAGATAGACTCTGTGCTCAATCACCTTCACGTCCGGGTTGAGCGCCTCCAGGTGCTCTTTGGCCGACTCGGTCTTGGGCCGGTTGACGTCCCGGTCGAAGTGGAGCACCTGACGGTGCAAGTTGGACAGGTCGACGCGGTCGGCGTCAATGATGCCGATGGTCCCGACCCCTGCCGCCGCCAAGTAGATGCTGGACGGCGAACCCAGACCGCCCGCCCCGACCACGAGGACCTTGGAATCCAAGAGTTTTCGCTGGTTTTCGATGCCGATCTCGCCCAGGATAATCTGCCGGGAGTAACGGGTGAGCTGCTCTTTGGTGAGAAGCGCCCCGTCATCGGCCGGCTTCGCGGTCACATCCGCCATCGTCACGCTTCTTGTCCCCTTTCCCGGTTTGCAATCTCAACAAACTTCCCTCGTTCGCGCCTGAAGCTGGATCCCTCGTGCCCGCGGGCTAAGCGGCTCCAGGGCCGAAGATCTCGCCAACGGCTTAAAGGCGCCGCAGGTAAAGCCGGTACACACCGCCTTCGGCGGCGACGCCCAGCGCCTCTGCGAGCCCTCCCGTCTCCACCGCCAGCCGGACATTGGTCGTCGCTGCTTCCAGGTCGGTGACGAGGACGACCACGTCGCCCGCCTCCACCGCCCCGAGAGCCTCCATCGCCTTGAGTACGGGACCGGGACAGAGCTCTCCCCGGCAGTCGACTTCCCGGGCTGCCTTCAGCGCCCGCAGCTCATCCCGTTGCACGACGCTTCCCCCTCTTTCTCACCGATCCCTTCTGGCTGCGCGCCGCCTGGACGCGGGCCCGTGGGCGCGCTCCAGCTTGGCCCCGCTCCAGACACCGCGAAGCGAGGCCACCGTATTTCCTTGAATTCGGATTGGTTTTGTATATTATACCACACCCGATTGGGGCCGGCGCAAGTATACCCGTGCACAGTATGCGTGCACAGTATGCGGGTATACTTGCGCCGTATGCACGTATACATGCGGTTTTCCGCTTGTGGCGCCGCTTGCCAAGGATCTAAAATCGAAAACCAAGATCCATCGCCCATTCGCCCACCGGCCTCATGGACCCTGAAAAGGCCGGTGTTCCTGAAAGGGGAGAAAGCGGATTGCCGCGCACACTCATGAGGAGACATGGTGACGTCGCCCCGTTATATAACCCTGCTCAAGAGAAAGACGCATGCGGCGTCGGTTTCATCGCCGCGACGGACCCCTCACGCACCAAAGATGTTCTCGGCATGGCCCTCTCCGCCCTGGCGCGCCTTGGCCACAGGGGAGGCGTCGCTGCCGACGGCCTAAGCGGCGACGGCGCGGGAGTGCTCACCCGCATCCCGCAGCAGCTCTTTGCCGAAGAGCTCCCCGGTCGCCTCAAGCGCTCGAGCGGGCCGCTCGCAGTCGGATGCTTCTTTTTGCCTCGTGAGAAAGCTGACGCGGCCCGCGCCCGCGAGCTGATCGGCCAGCGGCTATCCGCCGCCGGCATTCCCCTTCTTGCCTGGCGTGACGTACCCGTCGATCCCTCGGCCCTGGGCAGCTGGGCTCAGGCCACCATGCCGACGATCGCGCACGCCATCCTGGGTCGGCCCCGAGAGCTGGACGAAGAGGCGTTCGAGCGCAACCTTTATATCGCGCGCAAGGCCATCGAGAAGGCCGCATTGTCCGCCGGGCTAGACGAGGTATATGTCGTCTCGCTCTCAAGCCGGACCATCGTCTACAAGGGGCTTCTCACCGCGACTCAGCTCGGCCGGTTCTACCGCGACCTCGCGGATCCCCTCTTTACCACGGACTTCGCCGTCTTTCACCAACGCTACAGCACCAACACCATGCCTACGTGGCGGCGGGCGCAACCCTTTAGGATGCTCGCGCACAACGGGGAGATCAACACGCTCCAGGGCAACGTCAACTGGATGCGAGCGAGGGAAGCCGACCTCTCCTCCCCCTACTTCGCGAAAGAAGAGATCACGCCGGTGATCGACGAGTCGGGCTCCGACAGCGCCATGCTGGACAACGCCTTAGAGCTTCTGACGATGGCAGGCCGCGACCCGCTCCATGCGGCGATGATGCTGGTGCCCGAGGTGTGGGAGGGCATCGAGTCCCTCGCCCCGGACCTCAAGGCGTTTTATCATTTCCACGCCTGCCTCATGGAGCCTTGGGACGGCCCCGCCGCCCTGGTCTTCTCGGACGGCCGCTACGTCGCCGCCGCGCTGGACCGAAACGGCCTGCGGCCAATGCGCTACACGCTCACCACCGACGGCCTGGTCATCGCGGGCTCCGAGACAGGTATCGTCGAGATAACGGAGGATCGCGTCCTCTGCCACGGCCGCCTCGGACCAGGAGAGATGCTCGCCGTTGACACGCGGACGGGAGAAGTGCTCGACAACGCCGCAATCAAGCGGGCGGTCAGCTCTCGCAGGCCCTATGCCGAATGGCTTGAGGGACGTCTCGTCTCCCTGTCCGCCTCGATCGAATGCGCCGGAGCCGGACAAGCGCCGGGGAGCTCGCCCGGGGCCTCGGGCCTCGAGGCGTCGGGCGAGCCGGAGCTTCCTTCCGAAGACGAACTGGTCCGGGCCCAGGCGGCTTTTGGATACACATCCGAGGAGATGACGGTCATCCTGCGGCCGATGGTCGAAGACGGCAAGGAGCCCGACGGCTCGATGGGCGACGACACTCCGCCGGCGGTCCTCTCTCGCTTTGCCCGCCCGCTCTTTCATTATTTCAAGGAGCGGTTTGCGGAGGTGACGAACCCTCCTATCGACCACCTGCGGGAGCGCGTCGTCTTCTCTTTGCGGACTCAAGTCGGTCCTCGAGGCAACATCCTGGCCGAAGGGCCGGAACAAGCCGACCTGATCGAGCTTGACTCGCCCATTCTCCTCGACCACGAGCTCACGGCCTTGGAGGCGTTGGCGGTCCAAAAGGGGTTTAGGCCCGAGAGGATCGAGGCGCTTTTCGCCGTCGAGGAAGGCCCCGATGGCCTGCTCCCCGCACTCCGGCACCTGTGCCGCAGAGCCGAAGAGGCGGTGGATCGGGGCTCAGCTCTTTTGATTATCACCGACAAGGGCGTCGACCCAAGCCGCGCTCCCATCCCGTCGATGATGGCGGTAGGTGCCGTCCACCATCATCTGATCCGCACCGGCAAGAGGATGCGAGCCAGCCTGATCGTGGAGACCGGCGAGGCGAGGGAGGTCCACCACTTCGCCGCCCTGATCGGCTACGGCGCGCAAGCCGTCAATCCGTACCTTGCGCTGGCTACGGCTCGCAGCCTG
>NICF_comb_assmDRAFT_10000066_pt1 | contig 69192 bp, 69 predicted proteins | sample NewIslPassag4_SG_FD_11279 | JGI IMG/M metagenome (IMG submission 11279)
CTTTGCAAATTGCCGTTATATTCTTCCAGCTTTCCTTCAAATAGTTCGAACAGGGTAAATGCATCGGCAACGGTCCCGGCAAAACCCGCCAACACTTTCCCGTTATATAGTCTTCGAACCTTTCTGGCAGTGTGCTTCATTACAACGGCATTCCCTAAAGTAACTTGACCATCTCCTGCCATTGCACCTTTACCTTTATGGTGAATGGCAAAGATTGTTGTTGCATGAAAAGCATCCATATCAATTCCTCCTTACGCTCGTGGATGGTGGTCCATATAAACTTTTTTCAAACGGTCCTTTGTCACGTGCGTATATATTTGTGTGGAAGAAAGTTGCGAATGACCCAGTAGCTCCTGGACAGTCCTAAGATCTGCTCCTTTATTTAACATATGGGTTGCAAAGGAATGTCGGATCATGTGGGGGTGAACTTTCCTTGAATTTCCTGCCCGTTCCATCATCTTCTGAAAAATATATTGAATTCCCCTAACCGAAAGGGGATCCCCCTTCTGATTCACGAATACATAATTGTGATTTTTTCCTTTCAAAAGTTTTTTGCGCCCATCATTTATATAGGTCTTTAAAGCACGGCTAGCATATTCCCCAAAGGGGGCATAACGCTCTTTATCCCCTTTACCTTTTACAAGGACAACAGACGAATAAAAGTCCAAATCTTGCATTTGGATTCCCGCACATTCACTAACTCGAATCCCGGTGGCATACAGGAGTTCCAGAAGGGCAAGATCCCGTTGTCCCATCGGTTTCGAAATATCTATAGAGTGAAATAAAGCTTCCAATTCTTCTTCATAAAAGAATTCCGGAAGCCGTTTGTCCTGCTTTGGCAATGAAACTTGTTGAAAAGGGTTGGACTCTACAATATTTTCCCGTACTAAAAAAGCAAAAAAAGAACGCAAACAGGAAAGTTTTCGGGAGACAGACTTTTTTGCCAGTTGTTTTTTATATAGTTCTGTTAAAAAAAGACGAGCCTCCTGAAAGCGAACGGTCGAAAAATCTTCAATGGATTGCTCATTCATGAACATGAAGAACTCTGTAATATCTCTTTCGTAACTTTCAATCGTATGTAGAGAATAATTTTTCTCCAGCTTCATGTATTCAATAAAAGCAAGTAATAATTTTGATCGATCATCCATTGGTTCACCTCATAACGGCTACTAAATCATATCATAAAAAAGAAAAAAAGGCAAATATTTTTTCGATATTTCACAAAGTTCAGAATTGTGGTTCTTTTTGCTCTTGGGGGATAAATCCCATTAGTAACTATAGTACTATTTTTTCCAAGGTGCAATAGAAATTAATCATTTATACAAATAATTTTATATTTTCTCGGAATCCATCCCAATAAGATTAATGAATTGTTCCAAAAAGGACAAATCAATGGAAGAGTGAGTCTTTTGACTCACTCTTCCATTTCTTCCTTATAGTCACATTGGGTACACTGTATTTGGATACCCTTTTTCAATTTCTTCTCTACAAGCAAGCTGGAACATTTGGGACATGGTCGGGCAGCGGGTTTATCCCAAGAAACAAAATCACATTCCGGATAATTGGTACATCCATAGAAGGTCCGCCGTTTTTTGGTTTTCCTTTCGACGATTTGTCCGTTCTTGCAGTTCGGACAAGCCACACCGATTTCTTTCACGATCGGTTTTGTGTTTCGGCAATCCGGAAAATTGCTGCAAGCCATGAATTTTCCATATCGCCCCATTTTGAACACCATGGGATTCCCGCAGATTTCGCAATCTTCACCTGCGTATTCATCTTCAATTTCCACTTCTTCCATTCCCTTCTCCGCTTTTTCCAGCCGGACTTTAAATTCCTTGTAAAATTCATCAATAATTTTGACCCAGTTCTGTCTGCCGGCCTCAATTTCATCCAAATTATGTTCCATCTTTGCGGTAAATTCCACGTCGATGATTTCCGGGAAAAACTCCGCCATTAGCTCATTAACCAATTCTCCAAGTTCGGTCGGAACGAAACGTTTATTTTCAAGGGCAACATAACCCCTTTTTTGAATGGTATCAAGCGTAGGGGCATAAGTAGAAGGCCGGCCAATTCCCAACTCCTCTAAGGTTTTTACGAGGCGGGCTTCGGTGTAGCGGGGAGGTGGCTGGGTAAAATGTTGTTTTGGTTCCAATTTGACCAGCTTAATTTTTTCCCCTTCCGCCATGTCAGGGAGAAGTTTATTCAATTCTTCCTGATCGTCATCGGTGCTCTCTACATACACTTTCATAAAACCTGGGAATTTTACCTTGGATCCGTTCGCACGAAACAGGACATTTTCATTTTCCAAATCGACAGTCATCGTATCAAATAAAGCCGGAGCCATCTGGCTGGCTACAAACCGTTCCCAAATTAATTTATATAGGCGGTACTGATCCCTTGATAGATATTCTTTGACCGCGTTTGGGGTTCTTTGGACACTGGTCGGTCGGATCGCTTCATGGGCATCCTGTACTTTCCCCTGTTTTTTTACCGCTTTGTTGGTAGAAGAAGTATATTCATTTCCAAACTCCTCTTCAATGAAAGCTTTCGCATCAGCTTGGGCAGTTTCGGAAATGCGGGTAGAATCGGTACGCATATAGGTGATCAAACCTACATTACCTTCTTTTCCAAGGGTTACCCCTTCATATAATTGCTGTGCGAGCATCATTGTTTTCTTTGCCCGAAAATTCAACTTTCTTGCTGCTTCCTGTTGCAAGGAAGAAGTCGTAAATGCGGGAGCAGGGTTCCGTTTTCGCTCCTTCTTTTGAACGGATTTGACGAGAAAATGGTCTCCCTTGACTTTTTTTAGGATCGCATATACGTCCTGTTCCGAACGTAATTCCATCTTCGTTCCATTTTCCCCGATAAAGGAAGCGGTAAACGGGGTATTGTTATGTTCAAGATTTGCGGTAAGGGTCCAATATTCTTCTGGTTGAAAATTTTGAATTTCCCTTTCCCGATCGATGATTAATTTAACTGCCACCGATTGGACTCTGCCTGCACTCAGACCTTTTTTTACCTTTTTCCATAACAATGGACTAATTTTGTAGCCCACAAGACGATCAAGAATCCTCCTTGCCTGTTGGGCATCTACCAGATCCATATTGATGGGACGAGGATTTTTAAAGGATTCCTTGACCGCGTCCTTCGTAATCTCATTAAAAACAACACGGCAATCGCTTGTCACATCGATATTCAAGGAATGGGCCAAATGCCAAGCAATCGCTTCTCCTTCCCGGTCGGGGTCAGCCGCAAGGTATACCTTTTTTGCTTTTTTTGCAGCTGCTTTTAATTCTTTTAGTACTGGTCCTTTCCCCCGAATGGTAATGTAGCGGGGCTGATATTGGTTTTCCACGTCAACTGCCGTGTCGCTCTTAGGTAAATCCCTCACATGCCCCATCGAAGCCTTCACTTTATATTTTTTCCCTAAATATTTTTCTATGGTTTTCGCTTTGGCCGGCGATTCCACAATCACTAAATAATCAGACATAAATAATCCTCCTTAGAGGTTTTCCAATAATAAATCCACGCATGACGAACATGGGTTTGTTTTTTGCGCGAAACAAATCAACATTTATTATGAAAGGAACCTTTTCATTTTGTCAATACGTATAAATCCATGAAGCGAATATTTTAAAGTAATTCTAAAATTAATTTCAAATTCCTGCCTAATTTTTCAAAATTATGTTGTTTCCAAAATCGGAACAATCCATACATGAAATGGAAGGATTTCTACAGTCCCGGTTTTGTTGTTCTTGTAGGTTGGATTTCCGTTTCATTTAACTTAAGGGAAGTTCTTCTAGTATATCTTCCGCTTTTTGTACTAATTTAGCCCCCTCTTGGATCAAAAGATTAGTGCCTACGGAATGTTTTGATGTAATGGGACCTGGTACAGCAAATACTTCCCTTCCTTGTTCAAGGGCAAAATTGGCTGTGATCAAGGAACCGCTTTTTTCCTTTGCTTCTATAATAACCGTACCGAGAGAAATACCGCTAATGATTCGGTTTCTTTCCGGAAAATGATAAGGTTTTGGNNGAATATGGGGNGGATATTCCGAAATAAGCAAATGNTCTTTCTCCAACGAGCGAAAAAGGGCGATATTTTCCTTTGGATAAGGATGGTGAAAACCACTGCCTAAAACCGCTATGGTCTTTCCTCCCGATATCATCGTCTCCTGATGAACAATCGTATCGACCCCGCGGGCAAGGCCACTGACGATGGTTATTTTTTCATTCACCAAATCCCGGACCAACTTCTTTGTAACTACTTTTCCATACATCGTAGGCTCCCTTGTCCCCACCATGGCCAATAATCTTTTTCCTTGCAAAAGGGTTAAATCCCCTTTACAATATAACACCATGGGCGGATGATAAATGTTCCTCAATAACTCAGGATATTCTTGATCGACGATTGTGATTACCCGGATATGATTCCTTTGATAATGGTCGTATGTTGATTTTGCATCGAACTCGTGCATAGTCTTATATAACGAGGAAGCCTGTCTTTCCGTCAGTTGAAAATGATGGATGAGTTCAAGGGGAGACATTTGAAAAATAAATTCCAGTTGGGGATCCCCTTTGAAGATTTTATNCAANATTCCAGGACTTCCGATTAGGCAATGATGCAGGTGGAATAATTTCATAGCGATCAAAGTTTTTTCCATAAAAACCCTCCTTTTTCAGTTCAAAAAAAATAGCCCTAAAAAGGGCTAATATTTTTTAGTGGGTTTTACATTTTTCGTATAAACCTTGTTCCTTTAAGACGTTAATCAACGTTTCACCGATGACAGCAGGGGTTTCTGCCACCCGGATACCACATTCATTCATAATCTGGATTTTTTCATCGGCAGTACCTTTTCCACCGGAAATAATCGCCCCGGCATGACCCATCCGTTTTCCTGGAGGGGCGGTGCGTCCACCGATAAAGCCGACAACCGGTTTTGTCATATGTTCTTTTACCCATTGGGCAGCTTCCTCTTCGGCAGTTCCGCCGATTTCACCGATCATGATAACCGCATAAGTCTCCGGATCTTCATTGAAAGCTTTCAAGCAATCGATGAAATTGGTACCATTTACCGGGTCACCGCCAATCCCGACAGCGGTAGATTGACCGATTCCCGCCTGTGTCAATTGGTGAACGGCTTCATAGGTTAATGTTCCTGAACGGGAAACAACGCCAATATGGCCTTTTTTATGGATGTAGCCGGGCATAATACCGATTTTACATTCTTCAGGGGTTATGACACCAGGGCAATTGGGACCGATTAACCTTGTTTTCTTTCCTTCCATATAACGTTTTACTTTTACCATATCCAGGACCGGAATATGTTCGGTAATGCAAATGACCAAATCAATTTCACTGTCAACCGCTTCCATAATCGCATCGGCGGCAAAGGGAGCAGGTACATAAATGACAGATGCGTTTGCGCCGGTTTTTTCTACCGCTTCCCGGACCGTATCGAATACCGGTACCCCTTCCACAACGGTTCCGCCTTTACCTGGAGAAGTTCCTCCTACGATTTTCGTTCCGTACTCCAACATCTGCTTCGTATGAAATAGGGCCGTTTTCCCCGTAATCCCTTGGACAATCACTTTTGTATCCTTGTTAACGAAAATACTCACAAGCTTCCCCTCTCTTTTCGTTTAGTAGTCCCGTACAATCAGCTAACCAATTCGACAATTTTCTGTGCTCCATCAGCCATTGTTTCAGCAGGGATAATATCTAAACCGGATTCTTGTAATATCTTCTTTCCTAATTCGACATTCGTACCTTCAAGACGTACGACTAGCGGAACCTTTAATTCAACTTGCTTGGCCGCTTCGACAACCCCGGTGGCAATTGTATCGCAGCGCATGATGCCACCAAAAATATTCACGAAAATGCCTTTAACCTTCGGGTCGGACAAAATGATCTTAAAGGCTTCAGTAACTTTCTCAGCGGTGGCTCCCCCTCCGACATCAAGGAAATTGGCCGGTTCCCCGCCGTAATATTTAATGATATCCATGGTGGACATGGCAAGTCCTGCACCATTTACCATGCAACCGATATTCCCATCGAGGGATATATAACTTAAATCATATTTGGAGGCTTCAATTTCTTTCGGATCTTCCTCATCCAAATCCCGATATTCCAAAATATCCGGATGACGGTATAATGCGTTGCTATCGAAATTCAATTTCGCATCCAAGGCTAAAATTTTCCCGTCTCCAGTGACAACTAACGGATTAATTTCGGCAATGGAACAATCCTTTTCTACAAAAACATTATAAAGGCCGATGAAAAATTTCGCTGCCTGATTTACCAATTCCTTTGGAATGCCGATTTTAAAGGCAATCCGTTTCGCCTGGAAAGGAGCAAGACCAGTTAACGGGTCAATCGTCTCTTTATGGATCTTCTCAGGAGTCTTCGCGGCTACCTCTTCAATCTCCATTCCGCCTTCACTGGACGCCATTAACACAACCCTGGAAGTTGACCGGTCCAAGACGAGACCGACATAATATTCCTTCTTAATATCGCAGCCAGCTTCAATAAGTAAACGCTTAACTTCTTTCCCTTCAGGTCCCGTTTGATGGGTGACCAAAGTTTTTCCCAACAATTCCTCGGCATATGTACGAACCTCATCCAAATTCCGGGCGATTTTCACTCCGCCGGCCTTTCCTCTACCCCCTGCATGAATTTGGGCTTTGACAACAACTACTTCCGTACCTAATTCTTTGGCAGCTTGCACCGCTTCTTCCACGGTGAAAGCAACTTTCCCCTCCGGGACTGACACCCCATATTTTCTGAGGATTTCCTTGCCCTGGTACTCGTGGATATTCATTTTCCATCCTCCTTGTTTCTGCCAAAAAATAATTAATTGCGTCTTAATTGTATAAAATACAGAAATTATTGTCCAATAAAAAGTGAAATTTTCCCAATAGAATTAATAATAAAAGTATTTATCGGGAAAGGTTTTGTTTTTTCTTCCTGACTTCTTCATCAAGACGATAAACGAAGGCAAAAACCTCCGCCACCGCCTGGAACAAAGCTTCCGGAATCATTTCATTTAACTGGATATGGTCCAACATCTCGACCAGGGCAGCATCTTCATATAAAGGGATCTGATTTTCCTTTGCCCTTTCAATGATTTTTTCGGCAATATATCCCTTTCCCTTTGCCGAAACAATGGGGGCTGGATTTTTTGTTTCGTTATATTTTAGGGCCACAGCCCGTTTTTTCTTTTCATCCATCAGATTTTCACATCCACTCTTTGAATTGAAGGTATTTTATGTTTTTTCTCTGTCACACTTATCTCCCGTTTTTGTTCATATTTAACCGTCGTCAGATGATAATCCAATTTCCGTAAACCATCCTTTAATCTTTCAATAAAGGGATTTCCGATCTGTTCCAATTTTTCCGCCTTGCTTTGGATCGTCAGGCTAACGATCCGGTTTTGCACATTGATTTGGACGGCAGTCGGACCCATATTGGGAAGATCCAGTAGGAGCATGATCGTACAAAAATCCTCATCCAATTTGTCCTGATCTTTCTTTCTCCCGCGCCATTCAACGGTAAGATCGATCCTTTTTTCGGGAAGGGGAATCGGTATTTCTACGGTCCATTGTAAAAGGGAAGAGGTATCCTGCTTTAGTACCTTTGTCCCTATTAAACGTTGCCATAATTCTATAGCACTTTTCTTCCCAACCTGACCTTCATTTCCAGAAAGATAACGGGATAAATCCGATACTAAATTAGAAGGAGAGTTCGCATCGGTTTTTTCTTTCCCCATGGGAAAACCGAGCAATGTAAGAAGCTGTTTAAAACCAACTTGAACGGAATCTGGATTTGTCCAGTCGATCTTCCCCATCCCTAGGCTTCTCCAGTTTTCCAGGTCAGAATATAACGGTAAATGGGTTAGTCCTTCTCTCCCTAGATTTTCGCTAACCTGTTTCATAAGTTCCGAGAGGGATTCTCCTTTATGGAAAGAAAGTAGGCCAAAATAAATTTCCTCTTGAGGCGGGAGATTTTTCGCAATCATCCAACGCATAACTTCTAGCCCTTTCTGGAGATTTCCTGAAGCTTCCAGCCATTCTCCGGCTTTTCCTAACCATTCAGGCATAATCGGCAGATCCCATTTCTTCATCCCTTCAATAAAGGTTTGCACGAATCCGGTTTGTTTTTTACTTACCGAAGGCAAAATGGAGCCGGTTTCCAGGTCAGATCCGAGCAGTTTTAATTGGATAGTACCGTCGCTTTTCACTACCTGAAACCAGTAATCCTTCTGTATATCTAGGGGAGCTTCCACCTTTGCCGCTAACTTTCTTCCTCCGAGCTGAATCAGTGCCTGTCCCTCCGGTGCAATGAATAACACTTTCCCGTAAAAGATTTGACCTTGACGAAAAGATGGGGCTTCCTTGGTTACTTCCCTCTCTTGGTAGGAATGAAAAAAAGAGATTCCTTGCATTCGTTTAATCCTCCCATTTAGGATCTGTTTGATTGGAAATGATAGATTTTAGTGGAATGTTTTCTGTTTTGCCACAATTTATGAAAAACGGGAGACGCAATGGCGTTTCCCTAAACCAATTTTATGTAAAAACTTGCCAATCTCCGGCCGGTCACGATCCGGGATCCAATCATGGAAACGGGGATAAAATTCCCTAATCACATCAGGATTTGGAGCCAATAAATCCCTATCCACCAGTTTTAATCTTGGGTTGATTATAACAAGCTTTTCGATGGTGGGCAACGTAAATCTTCTTTTCGTTGAAACTAGCAAAAAATCCCCAAAATGGGGATTCATCCTTCTTCTTATTCAAGGTTAAATTGCAATTGTGGCTCCATCATATCTTTGACCGGGGCGAAACTTTTCCTATGGATGGGACAGGGACCGTATTTATCTAACGCTTCTAAATGTTCCTTCGTTCCATAACCCATATTTTTATCGAAATGATATTGAGGATACTGCTTCCCATATTCTTCCATTAAACGATCCCGATATACTTTGGCTACAATGGAAGCAGAGGCAATGGAGAGCGATAAACTGTCCCCTTTTATGAGGCTTTTCTGAGGAATTGGAATATCCAGTTTCATTGCATCCAAAAGCAAATAATCAGGTTTTGGATTGTGTTTTTGTATGGTCTCGGCCATCGCCTTTTTTGTGGCTTCATAGATGTTCAATCGGTCAATTTCTTCAGCACCGACTACTGCAATCGTAACCGATATCGCCCCTTTTAATATATACTCGTATAATTCTTCCCGTCTTTTTTTGGTTAGCTTTTTTGAATCATTTGCCCCGAAGGGAAAAAAGTCTTCTGGCAAAATGACGCTGGCTGCCACAACAGGTCCCGCTAACGGACCTCTCCCCACTTCATCAACTCCGGCAATCCATTTCGCACCTGTCGCTTTTGCTTCTTGTTCAAAATATAACATTTTTTGGAGCCTTTCTCTCTCGGCCTTCCATTGAAGCTGGCTTTTTTTCCATTGGGAAAGGAGCTTCTGGACGCCTTTTCTTCCGTCCTGTTCCAATGCCTTCAAAAAAGGATCATTTTCCGAAAGGTCTCCCTTTAGTCTTTCCTCAATTTCTTTAATGGTCAGTTCCATTTTCCGTCTCCTCTAAGGCAAAATCGGAAGGTACTTCAAAAGTTAATTTTCCTAGTTTTTCTCCACGGATTTCACGGATAATAAGTTCCGCGGTTTTCTCATAGTCTACCCTTCCACCAGATAGTAGGCATCCACGTTTTTTCCCGATATGGTCAAAGATGTCCACTATATTTTCCGGAATTTCTTCAAAGCCATAGCGTTCGGATAGTCGTTCCGGATAGTCCCTTTTGAAAAACTCCAATGCGTAGACAGCGATATCTTGTAGATTCAAAATCGCATCTTTGATTGCTCCGGTTAGGGCAAGTTTATATCCCACTTCCACATCTTCAAACTTTGGCCATAGAATGCCCGGTGTATCAAGAAGTTCCAAATCTTTCCCGGTTTTGATCCAGGCTTGTCCCTTCGTGACGCCAGGGGTATTTCCGGTTTTTGCGATATTTTTCCCGGCCAGTTTATTGATAAAGGTCGACTTTCCGGAATTGGGGATCCCGACGACCATCGCACGGATGGCTCTCGGACGAATCCCCTTTGCCCGCATCTTATCAAACTTCTCTTTCAAAATCTCCTTTGACTGCTGGATGATTTGTTGTAACCCTTGCCCTTGTTGGGAATTGATCGGAAGTGCCACGATTCCTTTTGATTCAAAAAAACGAATCCACTCCTTTGTTTTAAGTGGATCAGCCATATCTGCTTTATTTAATAACACCAATCTCGGTTTTTGCTGAATGATTTCATCAATCATCGGGTTTCTTGATGAGAGGGGAATTCTTGCATCCACCAGCTCGTATACGATATCGACCATTTTGAGTTTCTCGATGATTTCCCTTTTTGCCTTGGCCATATGGCCAGGATACCATTGGATTTGCATATTCCCGCTCCTTTCCTTCTCCGTCCATTGCTTAAAAAATCCATCTATTTAATAAACTGAAATTCCTTTAGCGGCCAATAGATTAAGGTTGTTTTCCCAAGCACACTTTCTATCGGGATTGGACCAATATGCCTCGAATCTTTACTTTGCCGGCGGTTGTCCCCCATTACAAAAAGATGGCCTTCTGGAACGGTAATCGAAAATGGTTCAGTTAGTGTCCCGCCCATCAGTTGTTTTTTATATTCTTCCAAATAGGGCTCCTCATAGGGGACCCCATCGACATACAACGTATCGTCTTTATATTCGATATGCTCCCCAGGCAATCCGATTACCCTTTTGATATAATCCTTTTCCTCAGGTGCATGGAAAACAATAATGTCAAAACGCTCGGGTTTACCAAATACATAGGATAATTTATTGACAATCATCCGTTCCCGGTTTTCCAAGGTAGGCATCATCGATTTCCCGTCGACGATGATCGGTGTGAAAAAGAAGTAACGGATGACAAGGGACAGAACTGAGGCAATTAACAATATTTTTAGCCATTCCCATAGTTCATTCTTTTTTCGAGTCAATTTTTGGTCCTCCCATTTCCTTGAAATTGATCTGAATTTATTCCAATGAATTTTTTCTTTATGTAAACAAGGTGTATGAGTTCATTTTACAAAAATATAAAAGGAGAATGCAATCGAATCATGCAAAGGATAAAACAAAAAAGGAGCTTGATTCCAAGCTCCCCTTTGAATTAGCGAATTTCTTTGATACGTGCAGCTTTTCCGCGTAGATTGCGCAAGTAGTACAATTTTGCTCTGCGGACTTTCCCGCGACGAACAACTTCCAATTTGGCAATTTTCGGGGAATGGACAGGGAATGTCCGTTCAACACCGACACCATAGGAAACTTTTCTTACGGTGAAGGTTTCGCTGATTCCACCGCCACGGCGTTTGATAACCACACCTTCAAAAACCTGAATCCGTTCCCGGTTTCCTTCGATAACCTTAACGTGAACACGAACTGTGTCACCAGGACGGAATGCAGGAAGATCAGTACGAAGTTGGCTCTTAGTAATTTCGTGAATAAGTTGTTGCATTCTTATCAACTCCTTCCAACAGATGCTCTTACAAACTCGAATTTTGCAGCGGAACATCGTTTTACCGGGTTTTGAATATCAAAACCACAAGAAATATAGTATCATATTTCGCGAAAACATTTCAAGTCTATTTATTTTTTTTCACGGTTTTTCCTTTTTAAATTCTTCGATCCACTGCTTTTCGATCTCACTTAGAGGGTAATTTTCCAAAAGATCCGGTCTTCGTTCATAAGTTCTCCTTAATGATTCCCGTTTCCGCCATAGCTCGATTTTTTTATGGTCCCCTGACAAAAGGACATCAGGAACTTTCATCCCGCGAAAATCCGCTGGTCTTGTATAATGAGGATGTTCCAATAGTCCGGTTGAAAAGGAATCCTTCAGATGGGAATCTTCATTCCCCAAAACCCCTGGCAACAACCTTACAACACTATCGACAACCACCATAGCTGCCAATTCTCCGCCGGTCAGGACAAAATCACCAATGGATATTTCGTCGGTGACAAGATGTTTGCGAATCCGTTCATCATAGCCTTCATAATGCCCACAGATGAAAATCAGATGTTCTTCTTTTGCCAATTCTTCAGCTTTTTTCTGATGATATCGTTCCCCTTGTGGACAGAGGAGAATGACCCTAGGTTTTGCTGTTTCACCCTTTGTCAATTCCTCCACTGCCCGGAATATCGGTTCCGGTTTTAATACCATCCCGGCTCCTCCCCCATAGGGGTAATCATCTACCGAAAAGTGCTTATTCCCGGCATATTCCCGAAAATTGATCAGATTGAAATGTACCGCACCGGTCTCTTGAGCCCGCTTTAAAATCGATTCGTTGAGGACCTGGTGAAACATGTTTGGGAAAAGGGTTAATATATCAATTTTCATTAATCCAACAACCCTTCCAATGGTTCGATTATAATCCGCTTTTCTTCTACGTCAATTTCCTTTACGACATCTTCAATATAAGGTATGTAGTATTGTTTCCCCTTTTCTCCTTGCACAACCCAAACATCATTGGCACCTGGGGACAAAATTTCTTTTACGGTTCCGATTGCCTCCCCATCCTGTAGGAAAACCGTTGAACCGATAATTTCATGGTAGTAATATTCATTTTCTCCCAAGGAATCGAGCTGATCCTCGCTTACTTTCAAAATCCCACCTTTGAAACGTTCCACATCATTAATGGATTCATAACCTTCAAAGGATAGTAGATCGAAGTTTTTATGTTTTCTCCATGATTTTACTTCCAGGACAATCGGTTCTTCGCCTTCCTTAAAAAGCATGAGCTTTGCTCCCTTTTGGAAACGTTTCTCAGGGAAATCCGTGATTGAGATGACCCGGACTTCACCACGAATTCCATGGGTATTCACGATTTTACCAACATTGAAGTATTGCAATCCTTTCACCCCTATTTGATTTCTTGAATGATTCCGTCTTTGACAATGATCGTTCTTTCCAGCATTCCATCATTCCACTGGTCTCCGACTCCAACTTCAATTAAACCTTGGATTTCCCGCTCTTTCAGTTCTGTACCGAGGGGAAGCAACTCAAGCTGTTCCAGTTGGAAGTCAAGAATCTTCATTTTTTCCGTCCGCAATTCAATTTCCTTTTCAAAATATTGCTGAAGCCTTTGGGAAGGATACTTTTTGGCTTTTTCCATCCGTTTCATCTCAAACTTCAGCTGTTCCAATTCCCGTTTCAATTCCCTTTTCCGTTCAGTAAAACGCGCATACAACTCCGATTTGCTTTTTTCGGTCAAAATTTGTTTCACCGTGACTGTCGTTAAAATCTTCAATAGTATTCCCCTCTTTTCCTCAAGAGTTGCTTGTAAATAGCAGGAACATCGATGTCGGTGAATCTTTATGAAAAAAGGAGGGTCGACTGCCCCTCCTAATCGGTGATCTCTAGATATACTTTCTTTTTCTCTGTTGTTTGCGCATGTGCATAGACAACAGTTCGAATTGCTTTTGCTACCCGACCTTGTTTTCCAATGATCTTACCAACATCATTGGGATGTACCTTCAAACGGTAGGTCACACTTTTTTCATCCTCAGTTCTCTCAATCAAGACGTCCTCCGGAAAGTCAACAAGGGGTTTGACAATTGCTTCGATCAGTTTTTCCATAGATCTTATTTACCGTATTTTTCGTTATGGAATTTTTCCATGATCCCTTGTTGGGAGAACAGATTACGGACCGTGTCTGAAGGTTTGGCTCCGTTTTTCAACCATTTCAATGCAAGTTCTTCATTAATATTAACACTTGCTGGAGTGGTTAACGGATTATAAGTTCCAATGGTTTCAATGGAACGACCATCCCGGGGTGAACGGGAATCTGCAACAACGATACGATAGAAAGGGGCTTTTTTTGCTCCCATACGTTTTAAACGAATTTTTACTGCCATAGTAAAAAACACCTCCGAATAGTTTCACACAAGATAGTATATTAGCAAGAAAAAACAGGTTTGTAAAGTATTTTTTCTTAACAGACAATTTTTTTCCGAAAAATCCTTTCCGGCTCCTGCCGAAAATTACATAAAGGGCAGTTTGAAACCACCTTTACGCTTTCCTTTCTTTTGGAAGTTATTCATTTGTTTCATCATTTTCTTCATATCGTCAAACTGTTTCAACAAACGATTAACTTCCTGTACCGGTCTTCCGCTTCCTTTGGCGATTCTTCTGCGCCGGCTGGCATTAATGATATCCGGATTTTCCTTTTCTTGCGGTGTCATCGATTGGATGATCGCCTCAATATGGCGAATTTGTTTTTCGTCCACTTGGATATTATCCAATCCTTTTATCTTATTTGCGCCTGGAAGCATTTTTAACAACTCATTCAAGGGTCCCATTTGCCGGACCTGAGTCAATTGTTCCAGAAAATCATCCAAGGTAAAGGTCAAGGTTCGCATTTTCTTTTCCAATTCCCTGGCCTTTTCTTCATCGACAGTGGCTTGGGCTTTTTCAATGAGGGTTAAAACATCCCCCATGCCAAGAATCCTCGATGCCATTCGCTCAGGATGGAAAGGTTCCAAAGCATCCATTTTTTCGCCAAGACCGATAAATTTGATCGGCTTTTGGGNCACGGCACGGATGGAAAGGGCCGCACCACCCCGGGTATCCCCGTCAAGCTTTGTCAGTATAACCCCAGTAATTCCTAATTGCTCGTCAAAACTCTTCGCCACATTGACCGCATCTTGCCCGGTCATCGCATCGACAACAAGGATGATTTCATCCGGTTTTACGGAATCCTTAATTTGCTTTAATTCATCCATCAAATTTTCATCAATATGAAGACGGCCGGCCGTATCAATCAAGACATAATCCTGATGATTTTCCTTTGCTTCCTCAAGGGCTTTCGTGGCGATTTCTACGGGACTTACCTGATCACCGAGGGAAAATACCGGCAAATCCAATTGCTTCCCCAACGTTTTCAATTGATTAATCGCAGCCGGACGGTAAATATCCGCTGCCACCAAGAGGGGTTTCCGATTATATTTTTTCCGCAACAGATGGGCAAGTTTTCCGGTGGTTGTCGTTTTACCAGCCCCTTGTAAACCAACCATCATGACAACGGTTGGAGGTTTATTGGCAACAGCTAATTTGCTTTGCTCTCCACCCATTAACTCGGTTAATTCTTCTTTAACCACTTTAATGACTTGTTGGCCTGGGGTTAAACTTTTCATCACTTCCTGGCCAACTGCCCGCTCACTTACTTTTTTAATGAAATCCTTTACGACTTTCAAGTTAACGTCCGCATATAAAAGGGCAAGTCGAACCTCCCGCATCATTTCNTTAACATCGGATTCNGTTACTTTCCCTTTTCCCCGGATTTTGTTCATAGTGCTCTGTAACCGCTCGGCTAAACCTTCAAATGCCATAAGTCGGCCTCCTAATCTAATTCTTTAAGCTCCTCCAAAATGCGGAATACTTCCGGATTCTCATTTTGGTCAAGTTTTTCCGCAAGGTGCTGCGACAGCTGGTCAATTAGTTCATTTTTCCGCTGGTATTTTTCGAAGAGATGCAATTTGCTCTCGTATTCTTCCAGCATGGCTTCGGTTCGTTTAATATTGTCATAGACCGCTTGCCGGCTCACATGAAATTCTTCGGCGATCTCCCCTAAGGAATAATCATCCAAATAATAAAGAGCCATGTAATTTTGCTGTTTTGGAGTCAAAAGGACTTGATAAAAGTCAAATAAATAATTCATCCTTGTTGTTTTTTCAATCATATCCTCTTCCTCCGATGTTAAGTAAAAAACCTTTACATGGCATATATTACACAGTTTTCCTGGGAATGTCAATCCATAGGAGAATCGAAAATCCCCAAAATAGAGCGAATGGAGGGAAATCCCCTCCATTATGATTGCATATCCGCAAAAAGTCCGTAGACGTATTGTTCCGGGTTGAAAGGTTTCAAATCTTCAATTCCTTCTCCCAGCCCCACCAGTTTGACTGGTATATCCAGTTCCTTCCGGATGGCAATGACAATCCCACCCTTGGCGGTACCATCCAATTTTGTCAAGACAATGCCCGTTACATCGGTTGCTTCCTTAAATTGTTTTGCCTGAACCATCGCATTTTGTCCTGTCGTCGCATCCAGAACCAATAATACTTCATGGGGGGCACCGGGTACTTCCCGCTCAATCACCCGTTTCACTTTCTCCAGCTCTTTCATCAGGTTTACCTTGTTTTGCAAACGGCCTGCGGTATCGCATAACAACACATCCGCATTTCGGCTCTTGGCGGCTTGAATGGCATCATAGATTACCGCAGCGGGGTCAGAACCTTCTTTTTGTTTAATGACTTCAACACCGGCGCGCTGACCCCAAACTTCCAATTGGTCAATGGCACCTGCCCGGAAAGTATCTCCGGCAGCCAATAGCACTTTCTTTCCTTCCTTCTTGAATTGATGGGCCATTTTGCCAATGGTCGTTGTTTTTCCAACTCCGTTTACTCCAACAAAGAGGATGACGGTTAGACCGTCAGTTTGGATGTTGAGCTTGGAAGTATCATCATCACTGCCGACATAAATATCCACCATTTTTTCCATGATGACTTCTTTCACTTCTTCAGGGTTTTGGATATTCCGGCGTTTGACTTCCATCTTTAATTCATCCGTCAATTCCAACACCGTATCAAAGCCGACATCGGCCTGAATGAGAATTTCTTCAAGTTCCTCGAAAAACTCTTCATCCACTTTCCGATAGCGGGAAACGAGGTCATTCACCTTACTTGTAAAACTATCCCTTGTTTTCGCAAGACCCGTTTTAAACTTGTCCGTCACTTCATCGGCCTGTCTTGCGATTTTTTCTTTTAACTTATCGAAAAAGCCCATGTTCTTCACTCCTACTTACTATCATTTAATGACTACGATACTACTTCCGTCACATCTTCCAAGCGGACAGAGACCAGTTTAGATACCCCTGATTCTTGCATCGTGACACCATACAGCACATCGGATTCCTCCATTGTACCCTTGCGGTGGGTGATGACAATGAATTGGGTTTCTTCGCTAAATCGTTTCAAAAATTGGCTAAAACGATATACATTGGCTTCATCGAGCGCAGCTTCCACTTCATCAAGAACACAAAACGGAACCGGTCGGACTTTCAAAATGGAAAACAAAAGGGCAATGGCTGTGAGGGCCCGTTCCCCACCGGAAAGGAGGGCAAGGTTCTGCAATTTTTTTCCAGGCGGTTGGGCAATAATCTCGATTCCCGTATTAAGTAAATCCTCCGGATCGGTTAGACGCAATTCCGCCCGACCTCCCCCGAAGAGACTGGCAAAAACGGTGTCGAATTCAGCACGAATTTTCCTGAAGGATTCGTCAAATCGTTTTACCATCACTTCATCCATTTCATTAATGACTTGATATAGAGTTGCTTTCGCATCCTCCAGGTCGTCCCTTTGCTCGCTCAAGAATTGATACCGTTCCGAAACCCGTTCATATTCTTCAATCGCTCCCAAGTTGACAGTACCGAGTTCCTCGATCTCGAGCTTGATCAGTTTCACCCGTTTTTTCGCCTCGGCATAAGGAATCGTTAATGGATATTGTTCCTTTGCCCCTTCAAAGGATAAGGAATATTCCTCTCTAAGGATGGCAAGAAGGCTATCCAATTCCACATCCAACCGATTCAATTTAACTTCCTCTTGTTTGACAAGTTCGAAAAGCCCTTTATGTTGACGTTTCAGTTCCTTTGTTTCCAATTCTAAATGTTCAAGGCTTTGTTGCAAATCCAACCGTTTCTTCCGTTCGATGGAAATATTCTTTAAAAGGTTTTCTTTCATTTCCATTTTTTGGATGGATTCTTCTTCCAGCGTTTTTTCACCAGTGGAACTGGAATCCATTTCTTTGACAAGAAGATCCAAGTCTTCTTTCATATCTTTGATCAGGGCCATCAGTTCTTCATAACGACTTTGTTTTTCCCGAAGGTTCATCGAGATGGAAGATAGTTGTTCTTCCTTTTTTGCCAGACCGATTTTTAATTCCTGAATAGCCTCCGTTAATTGAGCCCTACTGGTTTGATCCATGCTTTTCTTTTCAGACAACAGTTTCAATTCTTCATCCAACTGCTGGAGGGCATTTTTCAGTTTTTCCAATTTCTCCCTATTTGTCCGTTTCCTTGTCTCGAGCTGGGTTTCCTCAATGGCTAAATCCTGAACTTCTTGATCAAAAAGAGCAAGCCTGCTATTGATGTTCTTTTCATTCCATTCGATATCCTTCAGTTCATCTTTGATCATCTGTTCTTTCTGTCGAGAATCAAGAATTTCTTGCTGGAGTAAGGCCAGTTCTTCTTCCTTTTGTTTTAAGTCCTGTTTCTTTGCCTTTACATCCTTTTCCAGCAAAGCTGCTTTTTCTTCCATCTGGAATAATTTTTGCTTCAAATCTTCCAATTCGGATTTTCTGGTTAATAGATTCCCAACGTTTTGCTTATTGGAACCCCCGGTCATGGATCCACCCGGATTGACCACATCCCCATCAAGGGTGACAATCCTGTAACGGTATTGCAAAAGTCCCGCAAGCCGATTGGCTCCAGGTAAATCATTGCTGATGATGACATTTCCAAGAAGGTTTGACACGATATTACGATATCGATCCCTTGCTGAAACAAGTTCGGAGGCAACACCAATGAAATTGGGATGATTTGCGATGGACTCCCTCACTGATGCCGGCAAATCCTTTGGTTTCATGACAGAAAGGGGCAAGAATGTGGCTCGTCCATATCCATTCTGTTTTAAGAATTGAATGGCACCCCTTGCATCGGCTTCCGTTTCTACGACAATATGCTGGAGGCTTGCTCCTAAGGCAATACTGATAGCCGTTTCGTATTTTTTATCGACGGTTAGGAGTTCCGAGACTGCACCTACAATACCGGAGAGTCGCTCCCGGGCCTTCAACACTTCCCTGACACCTTGGTAAAAGCCGGTATAATCCTCTTCCATTTCTTCCAGTAATTCTTTCCTTGATTTGGCCTGCTGGATATATTGCAATGCCTGATAATAATTTTTTTCAGCTTTTTCATATTGCCTGCTGAGGGATTCTAAAGTTTGACTATAGTTTTTAATAGCACCCGTCTTGCTTTCGATCCATTTTTGCTGTTTGGAAAGTTTTTCAAGGATTTTTTGTTTTTCTTGCAAAATGTTTTCCCGTTCTTCCAGAAAACGTTTGTTTTCATCCATTAACCGCAGTCGTTTTTGCTGGATTTGACTGAGTTGCTCTTCCAAATGGCGCATATCGTTATTGACGGCGGCCTGTTCATTCAAAAGTTCAATGTAATCGCCTTTAAGCTTTTCGATTTTCTCTTCAACATCTTCGGCAAAAATGGACAGTTCCCGTTCCTTTTGTCGGAGTGCTTCCCTGACTTTTGCGATTTCCTCCTTGGATTGGTCCCTTTCTTTAGATAAGGCATCAATATCCACTTTTAACTCGGTCAATTTTGCTTCCGTTTCTTTAATGCTTTTTTCCAGCTGTTCTTTATTTTGGAGGGCATTTTTTTTCCGCTCTTTCAATACCTCTTTTTTTCCGGCTAATTTTTCCAGCTCTTCACTGGTTTCAAGAAGACTTTGCTGTAATTTTTCAATCGTCTCATCGAGAAAGGCGGTTTGATTGCGAATTTCAATAATAGCCGCTTCTTTTCGCTGAATTTCATTGGATAAAGCCAATTCCCGGTCATGATGGATTTCAAGTTCGCCCTGTAACCTTTGGAAACGTTCATATAGTTCGGTGATTTCGTGGGCCAAAAGGGCGACCTCAAAGGTTTTTAGCTCATCTTTCTTTGCCAAATATTCCTTGGCAATGGATGCTTGTTCCCGTAAAGGTTCCAATTGACCTTCCAGTTCATGTAAGATGTCCCTAACCCGATTCAAGTTTTCTTCCGTTTCGACCAGTTTTATTTCTGCCTTTTTCTTTCGGGTTTTATATTTTAAAACCCCCGCTGCCTCTTCAAAAATCGTTCTCCGGTCTTCAGGTTTACTGTTTAAAATCTCTTCAACCCGACCTTGACCGATAATCGAAAAAGCTTCCTTTCCTAATCCCGAATCCATCAACAAGTCAACAATATCCTTTAATCGGCAAGGTTGCTTATTGATGAAAAATTCACTATCCCCTGTCCGATAGACTCTCCGGGTTATGCATATTTCATTGTAATCGATGGGGAGAAAATGATCCTCATTATCTAGTGTCAAGGAGACTTCCGCATAATTTAACGGTTTCCTTGAATCACTACCGGCAAAAATAATATCTTCCATTTTCCCGCCACGTAAATTTTTGATGGATTGTTCCCCTAAAACCCAGCGGATTGCATCTGTGATATTGCTTTTTCCACTACCGTTGGGGCCGACCACCGCCGTAACTCCCTTGACAAAATCCAGGGTCACCCGTTCGGCGAAGGATTTAAAACCAATAATTTCAAGACGTTTCAGAAACATCCTTGTCCCCCTACTTACGGTTTATTTTTGTTCATTGCTTCGTGTAAAGTTTGTAACGCAACTTCTGCCGCCCGCTGTTCAGCTTCTTTTTTCGACTTTCCTGAACCTTTACCCAAGGCGTTACCGCCAACTTTGACTAAAGCGATAAATTCCCGGTCATGGGCGGGGCCTTTTTCATCAACGATTTCGTACTCAACCGTTCCCAGGCCGTCATGTTGAATCTGTTCCTGTAATTGGCTTTTATAATCCATCATATGAGAAAAAGCACCCTCCTGGATTTTCGGGAATACTACCTTTTCCAAAAAACGGATGACTTCCTCCAAACCTTGATCCAAAAACAACGCACCGATGAAAGCTTCAAAGGCATCGGCCAAAAGGGCGGGACGGTTCCTTCCTCCCGTCATTTCCTCACCGCGACCAAGGCGAATCAGATTCCCGAAATCCAGGCTCTTGGCAAAGGATACAAGGGAGGGTTCGCAAACGATCGCTGCCCGAAGTTTCGTTAAATCTCCCTCTTCCATTGTCGGATAGGCTTTGAATAAATATTGGGAAACCGCCAGTTCCAAAACGGCATCTCCCAAAAATTCCAGCCTTTCATTATCCTCCTGTTTTCTGTTTCGATGCTCATTCACATAGGATGAATGGGTAAAAGCCTGTTTTAACAAAGCCATATTGTTAAATTGGAGATCCACTTTGTTTAAAAATTGCTCATATAAGTAATTGTTCTGACGTTTGTCTCGTAATCGTCTTGTTCTTTCCATTCAATACACCTCTTGTTATACCATCAAGTTTAGACTATACGGAACAGATTTTCAAAGTGTTTTTATTATACCATTCCCTTGTTTGTTCATGAATAAAAACAATAAGAAAACACCTCGCGAAAAAAGCGAAGTGTTTTCCTGGTACATGTTTTTAGGCTTCAGTAAAAACAAACCCTACATTTTGCTTTTTATGTAGTCAACCGCATCTCCGACAGTAACAATTTTTTCGGAATCTTCGTCGGAAAATTGCATTCCAAATTCATCTTCCAATTCCATGACCAATTCGACAACATCCAAGGAATCGGCACCCAAATCATCCTTAAATGTGGCTTCCGGGGTAACTTTTGATTCGTCAACACCCAAACGGTCCACGATAATTTTGGCTACCCGTTCAAATACATCGCTCATGTAATCACCTCCCCTCAATGGAATCTTTTTTGTTTCCATGAAACTTATTTTTACATATACATGCCGCCATTGACATGGAAGGTTTGTCCGGTAATATAACCGCTATCCTCCCCGGCCAAAAAGGCAACCATTTTTGCTATATCCTTAGGCTCCCCTAGACGGGCAAGGGGGATTTGCTTTAACAATTCCTCCTTGACGGAGTCATCCAATTTCTCGGTCATGTCAGTCACTATATATCCGGGGGCAACCGCATTTACCGTTATGTTCCGGGATGCGAACTCCCGGGCCAAGGATTTGGTTAATCCCACCATCCCGGCCTTTGCGGCGGCATAGTTGGCCTGTCCGGCATTGCCGCTAAATCCAACAACGGACGCTATATTGATGATCCGGCCCCAACGTTTTTTCATCATATGCCGGAAAGCTAATTTTGCCGTTAAAAAGGCGCTTTTCAAATTTGTATCCAATACGAGATCCCAATCTTCCTCTCTCATCCGTAGGACTAATTGATCCCGGGTTATCCCGGCATTGTTCACTAGAATATCCAGGGAACCGAAATGTCGGATCGTCTCATCGATCATTTTTTGGACCTCTTCGCCATTTTTCACATCCGCCTGAATAGCCAAACTATCTCTTCCCATTGCTTTAATTTCTTCCACAACTTCCAGAGCCCGTTCCCGACTCCCCGCAAAATTGACGGCGACATGGGCACCTTTTCGCGCCAATTCCAGGGCAATTTCCCTTCCGATGCCACGGCTCGCACCTGTCACAAGCGCCACTTTCCCTTGCAATTCCATTATCCTACCCCTTTCAGCTGTTCCATCGTTTTATTGAGACTATCAACATCAAAGATGGAATAAGTAGTTACCGTCCTATCAATTTTTCGGATCAGACCGGTTAAAACTTTTCCTGGTCCTACTTCCACAAAGGTATCTACACCCTCGGAAACTAGTCTCCTGATGGAATCTTCCCACAAAACCGGCGAATACAACTGCTTTACCAACAACCTTTTGATGGTATCCGCATCTGTCACTTTATCTCCTGTTACATTGGAAATAACTGGGATTTTTGCCTGCTGAAAGGGATATTCCTCCAGCATTTTTTCAAAATCCCCGGCGGCCTTTTCCATTAGACGGGAATGGAAAGGACCGCTGACCTCCAGTTGAATGGCTCGTTTTGCTCCCTGATTTTTAGCCAAATCCATGGCAAGGAAGACCCCTTCCTTCGTTCCAGAAATGACAATCTGACCAGGGCAATTTAAGTTTGCCAATTGAACGGGATGGCCTTCCATTGTGACCTCTTCGGTGATTTTTTGAAGCAGATCCCGATCCATCCCAAGAATGGCAGCCATCGTTCCTTTTCCATTTGGCACTGCCCTTTCCATATACTCTCCCCGCTTGCGTGTGATTTGGGCCGCATCCTCTAGGGTAAGGACTTCGCTTGCCACCAGGGCTGTAAATTCCCCCAAGCTGTGACCAGCAACAAAATCCGGTGTCACTCCGTTTTCCTTAACGATCTCCAATATGGCCACTGAAGTTGCAAGAAGGGCTGGTTGGGCATTGATCGTCTGCTTCAATTCCTCTTCCGGACCTGTAAAAATCAATGTGGTCAAGGGTATTCCTAAAGCTTTGTTGACCCGTTCAAAAATATCCTTGGATTTTTCATGATTGTCATAAAAATCTTTACCCATCCCGACAGTTTGTGAACCTTGACCGGGGAAAACAAATGCTATTTTTCCCATCCCTTGCTCCTTTCTGGTGATTCTAACGTACTTACTCCCGTTCGTTCTTTAAATTAGGGACCTCCTCGGCAATTTTCTCCGGCACTTGATTCATCACCATTTCCCGGGCTTGCCGGATCGCATGAAAGATCGCGGAAGCATCGGATGAACCGTGAGCCTTGATAACCGGAGCCTTCAGACCAAAGAGACATGCCCCACCATATTCCGAATAATCCAGCTTGCTTTTTAAGGTGTATAATTCCGATTTCAATAACATTGCCCCAATTTTGGCCTTTGTGTTTTTCATCATTGTTTGTTTTAGCATTTTGAACATGGCAAGGGCCGTTCCTTCAATGCTTTTTAAAACCATGTTTCCTGTAAAGCCATCCGTGACCACTACATCGGCGACTCCTTCCAGCAAATCCCTTGCTTCCACATTGCCGATGAAATTCACTTTGGCATCCTGCAAAAGTTCAAAGGCTTTTTTTGTTAAGTCATTCCCTTTTTGATTTTCGGTTCCGATATTCAGCAATCCCACTTTCGGGTTAGCAATTCCCCTTACCTTTTCTGCGTAAATGGAACCCATATAGGCGCTTTGCAAGAGATGTTCCGGCTTGCTATCTGCATTTGCACCAACATCCAAAAGAAGGAATCCTTTACCGTCAATCGTAGGTAGTGTCGGTGCCAGTGCGGGCCGGTCAATCCCTTTGATCCGACCAACGACAAATAGTCCTGAAGCCATAAGGGCCCCGGTATTTCCCGCTGATATACAGGCATCTGCCCTTCCTTCAGCCACTTCTCTAGCCATTACTACCATCGAGGCATCCTTTTTTCTCCGAACCGCCCTCACCGGTTCATCTTCGCCTGTAATAACCTCTTCGGTGTGAATGATCTCAAGATTCTTTTTTTCCTCAGGTAAATAGGGCTGTATTCTCGTCTTATCCCCTACCAAAACAATTTCCAGATCCGGGAATTGATCGAGGGCTTGTAAGGCTCCTTTAACCACGGTCTCAGGGGCGTGATCGCCGCCCATGGCATCAATTGCTAATCTCATCTTTATCCACCTTCATTTTCTTTGATCTGTACATGGAAAATTTCCCGTAAAAGACTAAATCTTGGTTGACATAACTATGGACTTCAACAATTGTCCTGCCCTTTTCGTTTTCCCGTTCAATGACTTTTGCCTTTGCGACAACCCTTTCCCCTTGTTTCACTTGCCTTATGAACCTTACATCGGCTGTGGTGGTCAATGCTAATTCATCGTTAATCAAAGCAACGGCTAAAGAATTTGCCTGAGCAAACAAGTGGTGACCCCGGGCGATTTTGTTTCGGCTGAACACATGATTTTCCTTAATTTCCAGCAAGGAAATCGCATGGTCATCCAATTCCATATCGATGATTTCACCAATGACATCTTCAATGGCTAAAGCCCGGACTTCATCAGAAAAATTCCGTTTTGCCACATCTTTGATCCGTTCCCGGAGTTCAGGAATCGACAATTCCAGCCGGTCCAAGCGAATCGTTTGGATGCTGACGGAAAATTTTTCTGACAATTCTTCATCTGTGATGAAAGGATTTTGATGAATCGTTTCCAATAATGCCTGTTGTCTCGCCTTTTTGTTCATCCTCATCGGTACTGCTCCGATCTTTTTAATTCTTCGTATTAATACTAGGTGCTAATAGTAGTATAAATAAGCAACGCCAATAATGCAAGAAAACTTTTCGTTCTGAATTTTCGAACTTCCATTCTTTGGTAAAATTGGAAGTTTCCCAAAGGTTGGCATATATTTTTCATTGCTAGTCCAGTTTTTCTCCAGCCATAACACCGGATTCCTTAATATATTCCCTGAGAAGGGCAAATTCCGGGGATTCCCAAAATTCCCTCGAGTCAATGAGGCGAACAGCATCCTTTCTCGCCACTTCCAGTGCCCGATAATCATGAACCATATCGGCAATTTTAAAATCCGGAAGACCGCTTTGTTTTGTACCGAAAAAGTCTCCTGGTCCCCTCAGTTCCAGATCTTTTTCCGAAAGAAGAAAACCGTCCGTCGTTTCGGTCATGATTTTCATTCTTTCCTTACCGACATCCGTTTTGGGATCTGCCAGCAAAATACAGTAGGATTGATGTTTTCCTCTTCCGACCCGTCCCCGGAGTTGGTGAAGTTGAGCGAGTCCAAAGCGTTCTGCATCATAAATGACCATCAAGGTCGCATTCGGAATATTGACGCCCACTTCCACTACGGTCGTTGAGACAAGAACTTGCACTTTATTTTCCGCAAATTGTTTCATCACTTCGTCCTTTTCGTCATTAGGAAGTCTTCCGTGCATCAGTCCCACCTGAAATCGCCCTTGGAAAAACCGGCTAACTTGGGCATGAACATCAATTGCATTTTGAACGTCCAATTTATCCGATTCCTCGATCAGCGGACAAATGATATAGGCTTGTCTACCATTTAACAGCTCTTTTTCCATAAAATGTAAGACTCGATCCAGCATCTCCGGCTTTACCCAATAGGTTTTGATTTGTTTCCTGCCAAGGGGCATTTGGTCAATGATCGAAACATCCATTTCCCCAAAAGCGGTGATGGCTAACGTCCGGGGAATAGGGGTTGCTGTCATAAATAAAGTATTTGGGTTCTCACCTTTTTCCCGTAAAATTCTCCTTTGCTCTACACCAAAGCGATGTTGCTCATCAGTAATAACAAGTCCAAGACGATGAAAGTTCACATCATCTTGGATAAGGGCATGGGTGCCAACCACTATGGATAAATCTCCGTTCCTTAATCGTTCGATGAGATTGTCGCGCTCCTTCTTTTTTATCGAACCGGTGAGTAATGCCACATCCATTCCGAAGGGCGAAAGTAAATCCCGTAAAGTTTGGGCATGTTGTTCTGCCAAAATTTCCGTGGGAGCCATTAAGACGCCTTGATAGCCGGCTATAGCTGCGGCATAAAGACAAATGGCAGCCACGACGGTCTTTCCGGAACCGACATCCCCTTGGAGCAGCCGATTCATCCGATAAGAGGAGCAAAGATCCGATAAAATTTCCTTAAGCACCTTTTTTTGGGAATCAGTCAGCGTAAAAGGAAGATTACCGATAAATTGCTCCACCTTTTTCGGGTCATAATCAATTTGCACGCCGCCTTTATTTTCCCGTTCAAATTTCCGAAGAGCCTGGATTTTTAGCTGGAATAAAAGGAATTCTTCATAAACAAGTCTTCTTCTTGCTTGCTTTAGGTCAGCCGGATTTTTCGGAAAGTGAATTGCCCTTGTCGCTTCCCTTTTGGAATACAGCTTATAGCGTTCCCTTAATTCCAGGGGCAAGTTTTCCGGAATTAGATGGCCATATTGGGTGAAGGCCAGTTGGATAAACCTTCTTAGACCGCTTACGGTAAAATCCCCTTTAACGGAATAAACCGGTTGAAATGGCTGGTTTTCCACCGGAAAGGATGAACCGATACGAGCCTGGCTGACCGTAATCTGCCTACGATGTTGGTTCCATTTCCCCGAAACAACAATTTTCTCGTTCAACACCAATTTATCCTTTAGATAATGTTGATTAAAGAAAACCGCTGTAATCAAATGATTTTCCACAAGGATACGGCAAGTGAGCCTGGATTTTTTTCTTCCATAAAAGGTCAGGGAAGGTATGCTCATGATCATGCCTTCCACTGTAATCCTTTCATCATGTTTCGCCTCCTCCAGGCTCTTTAAGCGATGATCATCATAGCGGTAGGGAAAATAAAAAAGCAAGTCCTCGACCGTAAAAATATTGAGTTCTACAAGTTTTTTAGCTGTTTCCTCACCTATTCCCTTAACTATTGAAACAGGCTGCTTCAACTGGTCCATCACGTTACTTTTGCGGCACTCCGAATATTTCCCTTTCCAGTCGTTTCCCTGTCGGCGTTGCCGCTAACCCTCCTTGTGCGGTTTCTCGTAAACTTTTAGGCATTGCCCGTCCTACTTGGTACATGGCTTCAATCACTTCATCACAAGGAATCCGGCTTTTGATTCCGGCTAGTGCCATATCGGCAGCCATCATCGCATTGGCGGCTCCCATTGCATTTCTTTTTATGCAGGGGACTTCCACAAGGCCTGCAACCGGATCGCAGACAAGACCTAACATATTTTTTAACGTAATCGCAAAAGCTTCCGCCGCTTGACTAGGTGTTCCCCCAGCCATTTCTACGATAGCGGCACTGGCCATGGCGCTGGCCGAACCGATTTCCGCCTGGCATCCTCCAGCTGCACCGGAAATAAAGGCCTTGTTGGCAACTACATAACCGAAAGCTCCAGCCGTAAATAGGAAGTGAACCATTTCTTCCCGTGTCGGGTTTAACTTTTCCTTCACGGCAAATAATGTTCCAGGTACAACCCCTGCACTGCCCGCTGTAGGAGTGGCACAGATAATCCCCATTGCCGCGTTAACCTCATTGGTCGCAATGGCTTTGCTGACGGCATCCAACAGGGTATATCCGGATAATGTGTTACCTTTTTCGATATATTTCTTCAGGAGAACCGCATCACCCCCGGTCAATCCGGAGTGGCTAGTTACCCCATTCAACCCTTTTTCAACGGATTTTTCCATGACTTCCAAATTTTTTTCCATCTGCTGGAAGATTTCACTCCGGCTTTTTTTCATCACTTGCATTTCTTGCTCGATCATAATTTCGCTAATTTTCTTATTTTGGGATTCAGCCAAATCAATTAATTCTTTCACTGTGGTAAATAACATATTAATCCCCCTTCCCCGATAAAGGCATTCTATTCATTAATTCTAGCAACCTGCAAAATATGTGGTAAACTCAATATTTCCTTTATGACAGAGTCATCGACATTATCATCCAGTTCCAAAATCATCAATGCCTGTTTTCCTTTTTCCTTGCGGGATACTTGCATAAAACCTATATTGATCTCATGTTTCGCAAGGACCTGACAAACGCTGGCGATGCAGCCGAAGCGATCGTTGTTAATAACAATGATGGCAGGATGTTCTCCGGTCAATTGAATTTTGTATCCGTTGATTTCTTTTATCTCAATTTTTCCGCCTCCGATGGAAATGCCCACGACTTCGCTAGTCCCTTGTTCATCCCCAACAACCAATCTTGCCGTATTGGGATGGTCAGGAACTTCCCTTTCCACAATGAATTCGATGTCCATGCCCTGTTCCTTAGCGATCTTTAAGGCATTGATAATCCGTTCGTCATGGGTTTCAAAATCAAGAAGGCCCCCTACAATGGCCAAATCCGTACCGTGACCGCGATAGGTTTCCGCGAAGGAACCATATAGATGAACTTTCGCCCATTTCGGACATCTGCCAAAGACTTGCCTGGCAATTTTCCCGATTCTGACAGCTCCTGCAGTATGGGAACTGGATGGCCCAACCATAATCGGACCAATGATGTCAAAAACACTCCGGAATTTCATCCTTTGTCCTCCCTTATTAACAACGAAAAATATTTATATGAATTCCCTTCTTGATGTTTTATCAGAGAATAATGATACCGTTAAAAGAGCTTTCCAGTATGGGATGCTACTCATCATCCTCACAATAAACCTTATATTATTATATTATGAATGATGCCAATTTGAAACAGAAACTATCGTCCTGGATATTCTGCAACACGGCCCGGTAATGATTTTTCCCCTTTCACGGATGTCCATTTTTTCATTTTGAAAGATTTCTATGATTTCTTTTTCAATGAAAAAGGAGGCTTGTCCTAAGGGGTATAAACCTTTAGGATAAGCCTCCTGTAAGGAACCATTATTCTACCGAGAAAATAAAAGGATATAACGGTTGTTTTCCATCGTGGACTTCAACTTCCACATCAGGATATTTTTCCTCCACAAAGGAAACGAGTTCTTCGGTCATTTCCTCTTTGGCATCATTACCTTTTAGGATGGTTAAAATTTCGCTATCTTCATCCAACATCTGTTGCAGAAGTTCCTTGGCACAAGCTAGGCAATCCCGATTAACAACCGTGATGTCGCCTTCTTTGATCCCCATGTAATCGTCTTTTTTGATGGTAAGGCCATCGATTGTCGTATCCCTTACTGCAAAAGTAACTTGTCCGGATTGGACATTTCCCATGGCATCCGTCATCAGTTCCTTAATTTCCTCAACCTTCAAGTTAGGGTTGAAGGCAAGGAGGGCAGCCAGTCCTTGGGGAACGGTTCTGGAAGGGATGACGACAACTTCTTTTTCACTGACATCCCGAGCCTGTTCGGCAGCCATAATGATATTTTTATTATTCGGCAATACGAATACCTTTTTGGCGTTCACTTCATTAATGGACTTTAGAATATCCTCGGTACTCGGGTTCATCGTTTGCCCGCCTTCAATCACCGATTGGGCTCCGACACTCTTGAATAGTTCGGCAATTCCTTCACCCATTGCCACTGCAACAATCCCATACTCAGCTTGGGGACCCTTCCCTTGAGGTGCGATTTGGGCCTTCTTCTGATCCTGCTCTAAGATGGTCGTATGTTGTTGACGCATATTTTCGATCTTAATGTTGATCAGTTCCCCATACCGTTGTCCATAACTTAAGGCCTGTCCAGGTTGCTCCGTATGTACATGAACCTTTACCACTTCATCATCGCTAATGACAAGGAGAGAGTCGCCAATTTCGCTTAACATGTTTCTAAAATCAGTCTCTGAAAAAGGATTTTCCCTTAATTTATCCTCTTTCAATTTCACCATAAATTCCGTGCAGTAACCATAAACGATATCTTCCGTATCCAAAAAGCTTTGGACACTTTTATGGTGTTCCTGCTGGACAAGCTGTTCCAATGAAACTTCTTTTACCTCGGTATCTGCTAAAGTTTTTCCTTCCAACTGGGCAAGGAAACCTTCATAGACAAAAACGAGCCCTTGCCCACCGGAGTCAACCACACCAACTTCTTTCAGGACCGGAAGTAAATCCGGTGTACGGTTGAGGGAATTTTTTGCTTCCTTCAACGTTTCCCTCATCACTTCAACAATATCATCGGTTTTTTCTGCGGTTTCTAAGGCACGTTTTGCCGCATCCTTAGCAACGGTCAGGATTGTTCCTTCGACAGGTTTCATAACCGCTTTATAGGCAGTTTGTACCCCCGCGTTCAAAGCCTCTGCAAATTCCTTGGCATTCAATGTTTCTTTGTTTTCCACAAATTTGGAAAATCCACGGAACAATTGGGATAAAATAACTCCGGAATTTCCCCGTGCCCCCATTAATAGTCCTTTTGAAAGGGCAGCCCCTACTTGACCGACATGAGGACGGATATTTTGCTTTACTTCCCTTACGCCAGATTGGATGGACAGATTCATATTGGTACCCGTATCGCCGTCCGGTACCGGGAAAACATTCAATGAGTCGACATATTTTGCGTTTGCGGAAAGATGATTTGCTCCGAATATGATCATTTCCGCAAAACGATTGCCATCTATAACTGTAATAGACACTATGTTAGTTCCTCCTTACTTATGGGTTATAAACCCTAACACTTTGCACGAAAATATTTACTGAATCCGCTTTGATACCCAAAGTTTGTTCCAGGACATATTTTACCTTTGCCTGTACATTATGGGCAACTTCGGAAATTTTGGTTCCGTAACCGACGATTATGTACAAATCAATATGAATCTGATCTTCTTCCTGGCGTACGATAACACCCTTTGAATAATTTTCTTTTCTCAATATTTCCGATAGACCATCTTTTATTTGATTTCTTGATGCCATTCCAACGATTCCGTAACAGTCAACTGCTGCACCACCGCATACTTGTGCAATTGTTTCGTTTGATATTTCAATTTGTCCGTATTTCGTTTGAATTTCGATGGACATGCTCTATTCCCCCTTTTTAAGGTAATACGGCAAACTAAGCATATTTTACTATAACATAAAGGAATTTAAAACCCTTGTCTATATTATTGTTCTTCGCAAAGAGCAATATGATATGGATATGTAATTATTATACATAAATTCGATTGGTCGTGTAAAATTAATATTTCTTGTCATTCTTTGGTTGGAATTCTATTGCAATTCTTCGACAACTATGGTAAATTATCTTAGTATCTTTTGATAAGAAACTATGATAGTTGATTGTATAAGGAGGGACAACGATGGCAAAGAAATGTGTTGTTACCGGTAAAAAAGCGTCCTTCGGCAACGCCCGTTCCCATGCAATGAATGCTAATCGCCGCAAATGGGGCGCCAACCTACAAAAAGTTCGTATTCTTGTAGATGGCAAACCGAAACGTGTATATGTATCTGCTCGGGCTTTGAAGTCAGGTAAAGTTACCCGGGTATAAACGATAGGGGCATCTTTCAGATGTCCTTTTTCGTTTTTTTGGGAAAAAGAAAATCCCTTGTCGCGATGACAAAGGACGCCAATTCTTTTTCTTCCTTCTTCTTTTAATCCTTCCGGAATATGCCTAATATGGCCCGCACAAATCCGCCAATAAATCTCGGTAATTTAATCGTATAAAACTTCACTCATCAATCCCTCCCCCGGTTTCTACAAACATTCGTAGCGCAAATGATAGTGTCAATCATAGCATATTCGGGCATCCGACCATCCGTCCTTTACCTGGATAAAATAGGCCATTTGCCTTATTTGTCCTTCGCTTTAACCACCATTAAAGTTCCTTCAGAAAATGAATAAGTCCCCTCGTTTGAAATCAGTTCGTTACTTATACATAATGTGGAACCAAATAAAATATGACATTCTTTTAGTGGATATTTAAAGCCGATTAGTGTTAAATTTTTTACGTGTTCCGATAGGGGGAGAAAGGATATATATTTATGTTCATCTTTCCTAATCGTATATTTTCCAGGGGAGCTAATCCATGCGACATTGAAAGAATCGATGATTTCTACTGTTATGTCGCTCTTTAATTCCTGCGCTTTTTTCAGTAAAAAGATGTTCGCCAAAAGATGATCCAACCGCCCGCCGGTCGCTCCGAAAATTCGGATTAGGCTAGGTGACTTTCCAATCGCATACCTTAAGGCCAATTCCATATCCGTTTCATCCTTTTCGGGTTGATAGGTAAGGATTTTAAATATTTGATCTTTATAAAGTTCCATATCTTCATGGCGGATGGAATCAAAGTCACCGATGGCTAGATCAGGAGTTATGCCCCGTTCCATTAAATAACGGGTTCCCCGGTCTACTCCAATCCAAAACAATTCTTTCTCCTTATATTGGAGGAGGTCCGGCAAAAATTCTTCGGGACCTCCGCCTACAATATGGATGATCATATATGGGCACTCTCGCTTTTACGGATATCTGAAATGGCTTTCTGCCGATCTTTTTTATTATAGATGCTCGAACCAGCCACTAGCACATTCGCACCGGCAGCTACACATTGACGGGCCGTCTCCGGTTGTATCCCTCCATCGACTTCGATATCGAATGTAAATCCGTGTTCATCTTTCCATTCTTTCACTTTACGGATTTTATCCAGAACACTAGGAATAAATTTTTGTCCGCCAAAACCGGGATTGACCGTCATACATAACACCAGATCAACATAGGGAAGGGCATCCCGTATGAGTTCCACCGGTGTTAATGGATTTATGGCCACTCCTGCATGGATTCCCTGTTCCTTTATCATTGACAATGTGCGATGCAAATGTTTCGTCGCTTCATAATGGACCGTTATAATATCCGCACCGGCTCTAATAAACTCAGATATATAGCGATCCGGTTCTTCGATCATTAAATGGACATCAAAGGGAAGGGATGTGACCGGTCGAATTGCCTCTACAATGAGAGGACCAATGGTAATGTTTGGGACAAAATGACCGTCCATCACATCAATGTGAATATAGTCTGCCCCGCCTTTTTCCACGTCTTTTACTTCTTCGGCTAATATGGAAAAATCCGCTGATAGTATGGATGGTGCAATTTTAATCATAAATTAATACCTCGGCTTTCTGCTTCGAATTTCTTCCAAGAAAGTTTTATAATTTTCATANCGATGGGGTGCAATTTCCCCCTTATTTACAGCTTCCTTAACGGCGCATTGGGGTTCCTTATCATGAAGGCATCCCCGGAATTTACATCCATTCATCCTTTCCCGAAATTCCGGGAAAAAGGAGGTTAAGTCTTCCGGTTCGATATCGATAAAATCGAGGGAGCTAAAGCCCGGTGTATCTGCCACTAGCCCACCTTCAATTTCCAGAAGTTCCACATGCCGTGTCGTATGTTTCCCGCGACCAAGGTGACGGGAGATTTCCTTAGTTTCAAGTTCCAAATCCGGTCTAAGGGCATTTAGCAATGTCGATTTACCGACACCCGACTGTCCGGCTATTACGGAGACTCGCTCCGAAATGACCGGGTATAAAAGATGGATATCTTCTTTTAATTTTGCGGACACGAAGAATGTCGTATATCCGATGGATTGATAGTACCGGATATATTCCTCTATTTTCTTTAGCTCTTCTTCATCGAGCAAATCCTTTTTCGTGATGACAATAACCGGTTTAACAAATTTTGATTCAATCACGACAAGAAAGCGATCCAGGAGCATATGACTGAAATCGGGATTTTTTGCGGAAAACACTAAAATCGCTTGATCCACATTTGAGATCGGAGGGCGTACAAGTTCATTGGTTCTTTCTTTAATATCAATAATATATCCTTCCCGGTCGTTTTCAGCGATAATTTCCACTTCATCCCCTACAAGTGGGGTAATTTCCCGTTTTCGAAATACCCCTCTTCCTCTGCACTGGACAATTCCGGAATCTGTTTTTACATAATAAAAACCGCTTAAAGCCTTTATGATTTTGCCATCCGGCATAGCTTCACTCCTTTCCTGTCATTATAGAAATGGTTTATGTATTCCATTAAGTTCAAATATGCACTTTCTAACTATTATTGTAATCCAACTTATGATTTTTTTAAAAACGATTTTCAAAAGGGAGCCAAGTTCAGGCTCCCTTCCGATTATTGTGTATAGGGTACATCTTTATCATCTATCACTTTACCGTCCAAGACTACTTTATACCTAGCTACTTCATTAGGAGCGATCGTAAGCTGGATTACTTGGTGATAATCTCGGGTAATCTTCGTGGATATGAAGGGTGTATTTCCATTATGGCTCATATCCTCAATGTAAATGTTCAATTCCAATTCCGGAAGGTTACCATCTTCATCCGGTTGGCCAGTATATTTCACGAAAATAGGGATATCAACTGTTTTTGGTTTTGGTTCTTTCCCTTTGGAAATGACAACATTGACAATGCTTCCCTTTTCAATTTCGCTGTTCGGTTCAGGATCCTGGGATATGACAAGTCCTTCCGGAACCGTATCATGATAGGCCTCATCCGCCTTGACAATCTTGATCCCTTTCGTTTCAGCGTAGGTTTTCAGGGCATTTTCACTATAGTTTGTCAAATCATCCAAAATAAAGGTTTCTACCCCTTTAGATACCCTAAAGGTTAAGATTGTTTCTTCCGGCACAAACTCCGTTCCCGGTTCAGGATAATGGGAGATGATTTTTCCTGCTTCCATTTCGTTGTCAAAGACCATTTCGGACTGAATGTCTTTAAATTTCAGACCTTGGGCCTGAAGGATTGCCAGGACTTCTTCGTAGCTTCTGCCAATATAGTTCGGCATTTCCATCGTCTCTTTGCCTGTTGAAACATAAAGGTTGATGGTGGATTTTTCAACAACCTTTCGGCCTGCCCTTGGGTCCGTACGGATCACATGGTCTTTCTCCACTTCATCATCGGGGATGCGGTTAATCTCGCCAATGGTAAAGCCGAGATCTTCCAATACTTCAATGGCTTCCTCCAGTTCCACATTGGAGACATCCGGAACTTCAATTTCCTTCGGGAAAAACCAATTCGGGAACACGGTTAAGGATAAAATTCCTACGATTACAATAATAGTAGAAGCTGCTATAAGAGCGATCGGCCATATTTTCCGATTCTTTTTCTTTTTCTCTTGTTTCCCCGACTTTGCGGAAGGCGTATGTGAATCTTGTTTTTCTTCCCCTTTATCTTCCTGGGGAGAAAGCTGTTCTTCGGTAATAATTGGAAGCACCTTTGTCGGTTCATCATCCTTGGCAGGAAAACGATAAGGTTCTTCGTGTAATCTTTCAGGATTTAGGCAAGTCAGCAAATCATCTTCCAATTCTTCAATATCATTATAGCGATAATANGGATCCTTCGCCGTTGCCCGGATGATAATGTTTTCGACACTTTGAGGGATTAACGGATTCCATTTCCGGGGCGAAGGGGTCTCATCCTGCAAATGCTTTAATGCGATGGATACCGCCGATTCCCCAGAAAAAGGAAGGCGGCCTGTAAGAATTTCAAAAAAGACGATCCCTAATGAATAAATATCACTTTTCTTCGTCGCCACCGAACCCCTGGCTTGTTCCGGGGAAATATAATGGACGGATCCAAGCAAGGAATTGGTCTGGGTAATGGTGGTGGATGTAAGTGCTGTTGCAATGCCGAAATCAGTAACCTTCACCGTTTCACGCTTATCTATTAAAATGTTTTGCGGTTTTATATCCCGGTGGATGATATTGTTCTGATGGGCATGCTTAATGGCGGAAACCAATTGCAACATCAAGTCTACTGCCTTATCCACGGGGATGGGAGAATGATTTTGTATGTATTGTTTCAAGGTTTCCCCGTTAACATATTCCATGACAATATAATAAATATTGTCTTCTTCCTCTCCCACGTCATAGATGCTTACGATATTCGGGTGAACAAGGCTGGTTGCCGATTGGGCTTCCCGACGGAAACGACGTATAAATTCTTCATTATTAGAGAAATCTAAACGAAGAATTTTAACGGCCACATACCGTTCCAGAATAACATCCCTGGCCAAATATACGTCTGCCATCCCTCCGCCGCCTATTTTTTCAATGATTTTATACCGGTCATTTATTCTTCTACCAATCAACATTTTCATCACCCGCCTTCTCCCTTTGGCTATTTTCGATCATCACTAAGGTAATATTGTCCTCACCGCCAAGTTCGTTCGCCAGGCGGATGAAGAGATCTGCCTTTTCCTCCAATGATTTCCCCTCTTCCAAGATGATTTCTTGGATTTGATTTTCGGAAAGTTTATTGCTCAGTCCGTCGGAACAAAGCAACAAATAGTTTCCTTTTTCAAAGGCAACAGAAACAATATCGTGTTCCACCCTTTCTTCTGTTCCCATTGCCCTAAGAAGTACGTTTTTGCGTGGATGATGTTCTGCATCTTCCTTTGATATTTGGCCTGTTTTTACCAATTCATTGACAAGGGAATGATCTTCCGTCAACAGACGGATTCCCTTTTCATTGGCGATATAGCATCTGGAATCCCCCACATGGGCGATTACTGCAAAGGAATCAAGAATGATTGCGGCAACAATGGTTGTTCCCATTCCCGTACATTCCGGGTTTTCCTTGGCATGCTGAAACAATTTCACATTCACTTGATTCAAATGGTTACGGAACCATTCTATTGCCTCTTCTTTCTTTTGTAATGGCTCGGTTTTTTCCCATCTTTCCTGCAAAAGTTGGCTAGCCATTTGGCTCGCGATATCTCCGGCCAAATGACCCCCCATTCCATCTGCCACGATCGCCAGCATCTCTTCGCCTTTATTAAAAAAAACTCCCGCATAATCCTCATTGTGACTTCGGATTTTTCCAATATCAGTCCTTATGACTGCTTTCACGGCTATTGTCACCTCATTTTCATCTCAAGCGGTCCATAGAAAGCACCGGTTGAAGGATTTGTTCTGTCTTTATCAATATGATATCCGGCTTCTGGATAGGCGAAAGGGGCGTAACCCTTGAAGGCTGTACTTATCCAATAATAAAGTTACACTTTCTTTTTGAAGCATGCAATATAAAATCCGTCACTTTTTAAATCTTGAGGCAATATCTCCATTTCAAAACCGGTCACAAGATGGCGAAGCTTCTCCGGCATCCTTTGAACCAATTCAAAGTCGCCTTCAAATTCGGGATGGTTTTCCAGGAATCGTCTTGAAACTCCACGATTCTCTTCCCGATCTACCGTACAGGTGCTATAGACAAGCCTACCGCCTTTTTTTAGGAGACAAGCAGCTTTCTCCAACAGATCATATTGCAGTTTAGCCAAAGTCAGAATATCCGTTTCCGTTTTAGAATATTTAATGTCAGGTTTTCTTTTTACGACACCTAAACCGGAACAAGGGGCATCCACCAAAATCCGATCAAAGCTTTCCTTAGGAAAATGCTCGTCCATCCGGCGGCTATCCATTTGTTTGGCGGTAATGTTTGAAAGACCGAGCCGTCGGATATTTTCCTGGATCAGCTTCACTTTATGTTCATGTAGATCCAAGGCTATAATCTCACCGGTATTTCTCATCCGTTCTGCCATATGGGTTGTTTTTCCCCCTGGAGCGGCACAGGCATCCAAAATCCGTTCCCCTTCTTGCGGGTCAACGGCAAAACCAACCAACATCGAACTTTCGTCCTGGATGGAGATGAAACCCTCGGTAAAGCATTTTGTATTGGCCAAATTCCCGCGGATGCTTTTGATCGATATGGAAATATGTTCGCTCTGTTCCGCTTGAAATCCTTCTTTTTCCAAACGGGTTATTACTTCGGAGGGGGAAGTTTTCCACTCGTTCACCCTGGCCGTTTGTCTGGAGGGGGTCAGATTTTCCTCACACATCTCCTTTGTCCGCTCAAAACCGAACTGTCCTACCCAGCGTTCCACCAGCCATCGCGGATGACTGGTTGCAATGGATAGTTGCTCGACCGGATCTTTTACTTCCTCAAGGGAAGGCGTGCCTTCTCTTTGGATTCGCCTGAGCACTCCATTTACAAGTCCGCTCGTTCCTTTATGAGAACGTGTCTTGGCAATTTCCACCGCTTCGTGAATAACGGCCCGATCCGGAATTTTATCCAAGTACATCATCTGATAGAGTGACATCCTTAACAGGACCCGAACCCATGGTTCCATTTTCTTTTGCTTCTTCAAAAAGGGAGCAAGAAAATAATCCAGGGTCATTTTCCTTTGCAACGTTCCGTAGACCAGTTCCGTAAGCAAGGCGGCATCCAGGCTGTTATATTGTTCTTTTTCAATGATTTGATTTAGTGCGAGATTGGAATATGCGTTGTTTTTTTCAATGGAAAGTAGAACGTCTAAGGCTGCTTCACGAACTCGCTTTTGTCTATTTTTCATTTCCTTCCCCCAAAATCTTTCCAACGAGATTTTCGTCATTGCCATGCAAATAGTCTTTTGTGGACATCCGCTTTTTGCCTGCCGGTTGCAGTTCGGTTATTTTGATAGCAATTTGGTCCCCGCTTGAAACGATGATTCCATCCTCCTCAACGGCTATAATCTCCCCAGGTTTTTTCCGGATCGATACAGGGATTTTTTCTCCCCACCAAATTTTCATAACCTGTCCGTCCATCGTCGTATAGGCAACAGGCCATGGATTCAATCCACGAATATGGTTATAAATGGTTTCCCCAGGAGTATCCCAGTTAATTTTTTCCTGTTCCCGTTTGATGTTATAGGCAAATGTCGCTTTCTGTTCGTCCTGCTTGATTGGGACCAGTTCTCCTTGAAATAGTTTCGGCAATGTTTCGCTTAACAGTTCCGCACCAATTTTGCTTAATTTGTCATGGAGGGTTCCTACTGTATCCCGTTCATCAATCTCGATTGCCCTTTGGGTCAAAATATCCCCGGCGTCCAATTTTTCGGCCATATACATAATGGTGATCCCCGTTTTTTTCTTACCTTGCAGAATGGCATAGTGGATCGGGGCTCCTCCCCGAAGTTCCGGGAGTAGTGATGCATGGACATTGATAGCCCCATAAGGAGGAGCGTCCAGTAGCTTCTTTGGCAATATCTGACCAAAGGCTGCAGTAATTACCAGGTCCGGGTTCACACTTAAAACTTCCTGAAGGGCAGATTCTTCCCGGATTTTCTCCGGTTGAAAAACCGGAATCCCATGTTTTTCCGCTTCCACTTTGACTGGTGGAGGGGTTAATATTCTCTTTCTCCCGACGGGTCGGTCTGGCTGGGTAACGACACCCACAACATGATAGCCATCTTTAATGATCTGCTGCAAAATCGGAACGGAGAAATCCGGCGTTCCCATAAACAATATTTTTTTCATCTGTCCATCTACCTTTCTGTTCTTGCAATCCTGCTCTTTTGTCGATCACGATCGAATGCTTTTTTCGATTCTGTCGTTACATCATGGAATAGGGATTCAAATCGATTGTAACCAGCAATCCTTGTTTTTGTGTACGGTCATTATAATGATTTAATATCCTTTCTAGGACATTATAAAGATTTGGTTCCCTTTTATACTTAATCATACATTGGTACCGGTATTTATTGTTCACCCGGGGAATTGGCGAACTGCTCGGGCCAAGAATGATCGTCTCTTTGCCCAGCTCATTCCGGAGAAAGGCTGCAATCTTCTCCGCTTCTTTTGTTACGGTAAGCAAATTCTCATGGCTTATGTGAATCAATGCCAAATAATAATAAGGTGGGTAGTTCCCTTGTCTCCTTGTTCGCATTTCATATTGGTAAAACCTGATATAATCCTGGTCCTTTGCCAGCTGGATGCTGTAATGTTCAGGAGTATAGGTCTGAATGATCGATTCTCCCGGCAGATTTGCCCTTCCCGCCCGACCGGAAACTTGGGTCAGGAGCTGGAAGGTTTTTTCCGTCGCCCGAAAATCGGGAAGATGAAGGAGGGTATCGGCAGATAGAACCCCCACAAGGGTGATGTTCGGAAAATCGAGACCTTTGGCTATCATTTGGGTTCCCAAAAGGATATCCGCCTTATGTTCCCTGAAGGCAGTGAGCAAACGTTCATGGGCCCCTTTCCTCGAAGTTGTATCCACATCCATCCGGATGACCCGGGCTTCCGGCAAAAGTTTCCCCAGTTCTTCTTCCACCCGCTGGGTTCCGGTACCGAAATAGCGAATATGCTCGCTCCCGCAATCCGGACAACGGGTCGGAACCCCTTCCTCATAACCGCAATAATGGCATTTCAATTGATTGGAAAATTTATGGAAGGTTAGGGAAATGTCGCAATGGGGACATTTGATTACGAAACCGCAATCCCGGCACATAATGAAGGAGGAATACCCCCTCCGGTTTAAAAACAACACGATCTGCTCTTTCCGTTCAATCCGCTCCTTCATTTTTTCAAGCAGTACCCTAGAAAACATCGACCGGTTTCCTGCCCGCAATTCCTCCCGCATATCGACGATTTCCACCTTAGGTAGACCGAGAGGATTCATCCGATTCGGCATGGATAAAAGGGTATACACCCCTTTTTGGGCCCGGGCATAGGTTTCTAAAGCGGGGGTTGCACTTCCCAACACAACCGGGCAATGATGGTAGTTACCCCTTTCAATTGCTATATCCCTCGCATGATAACGCGGGTTATCCTCTTGTTTATAGCTCGTTTCATGTTCTTCATCAATAATGATGATACCTAGATTTTCAAAGGGAGCAAAAATGGCTGACCGGGCTCCGACCGCCACTTTTACCTCCTTACGCTGGATTTTCCGCCATTCATCATATTTTTCGCCAAGGGATAGGCCACTATGAAGGACGGCTACGTCATTCCCAAAACGGCCTTTAAAACGATTGACCATCTGGGGGGTAAGGGAGATTTCCGGAACGAGGACAATCGCCTCTTTCCCCTTTTGGATGACTTCATCAATCGCTTGCAAATATATCTCCGTTTTGCCGCTACCTGTAACACCATGGAGGAGAAAAACTTCATTTTTTTCCTCTTCAATGGCCTTAAGGATGGGAGTAATGGCCCTTTCCTGTTCTGCCGTTAATGGAAGGGGAGAAGTCGGTTTAAATTCATACCCTTGATACGGATCGCGATACTGCTCTTCATATTTTCTTTGCAAAATCCCTTTTTTGACCAATTGCTGAATTGGCCCACGAATCTCCCCTAACCTTTGTTCCAATTCCTCCAAGGTCTTTGGCTCAGGATGTTCCAAAAAAAATCGAATAATTTCCTTTTGTTTCATACTCCGGGTTTTTTCTAGAGTGAGTTGAAGGGTTGGGACATTTTCTCTTGCCTCGTAAAGGGCAACCTTTCTTTTTCCTCCCCGATCCTTAACCTCATAAACGACATCAATATATCCTTGCCGCACTGCTTTAAGGAGTTTGGTACTGCTCGCATTTTTTACGGCATCGTCCCATTTGATCCTGACACCTGCTTGAAACAATGCTAAAAGATCCTCTGGGAGTTCATCGATATTCCTCCGTAAAAGGATATATTTTTCATATTTTGCCTTTAACGCCGGAGGCAGCATCACCTGGTAGGCGGTAATTTTATAAGATAAGGTCGTTTTGGCAATCGCTTGGCCCAGATGAAGCAATTCCTCGTTCAGGACCGGTTCGACATCCATCGGTTCATCTATAGGCTTAATGCCCTCTACATCCGTATGCTCGGTTACCTCTTCCACGATTCCCTGCAGTTTCCTTGGTCCAAAAGGGACAGTCACCCTCATTCCAGGTTGAATAAAGTCTTCCCATTGTTCCGGAATGAGGTAATCGAAGGGCTTATTGGTCGCATGGGTCGGAAGGTCAACGATGACTTTGGCGATTTTCATTCGGGATTTCCCTTCATCATTTCATAGGCTTCTTTCAAGATTTCATAGGCCACTTCGTTTTTTGGGAGTTTATCCAAAGCCCGCTTCGAACCGTCCCGGCGATATATCGTCACAATATTCGTGTCGGAGCCAAATCCGGAACCTTGCAAGGAAACATCATTGGCCACAAGCATGTCCACGTTTTTTTTCATTAACTTTTCCAGGGCATATTGCTCTACATTCGTTGTTTCGGCGGCAAAACCGATCAAAAACTGATGGGTTTTCTTTGCGCCCAATTCCTTTAAAATATCCCGATTTTTCACGAGATGAAGAGACCATTCTTCCGCTTTTTTCTTCATTTTATTCGGCAAAGTCTCCATAGGTCGGTAATCACTTACGGCAGCGGCCTTAATAACGATATCTGCATTGTCGTAAAGATTTATGACTGCCTGATACATTTCTTCTGTCGATTCCACAGGAATTACCTTCGCCCCATAGGGAGGGTTTAATTTTACAGGACCACTGATAAGCGTGACGGTAGCTCCCATCTTGATGGCTACTTCGGCAAGGGCATACCCCATTTTCCCCGAAGAGTAATTTGAGATATACCGGACCGGGTCAATCTTTTCCCGGGTCGGTCCTGCTGTTATGACAATATGTTTTCCTTCAAAATAGCGGGTTTTGTCTTCCCGGAAAAATTGAAGAACTTTTTCCAGGATCATTTCCGGCTCCGCAAGCCGCCCTTTGCCGGTATAGCCGCAGGCAAGATACCCTTCTTCAGGCTCGATCAATTGGTATCCGATTCCTTTTAGAATTTCCATGTTCTTTTGTACCAGCGGATGTTGGTACATATGGACATTCATGGCAGGGGCGAGCCAAACCGGTTTTTCCGTAGCAAGGAGCGTGCTTGTGATCATATCATCCGCAATTCCGGAAGCCAATTTCCCGATCACATTGGCTGTTGCAGGTGCGATCAGAATCAGATCCGGCCAATCCGCCAAGTCAATATGGGCGATTTTTTTCGGATCCTTTTCATCAAAGGTATCTGTATATACCGGATTTCTTGAAATGGCTTGGAATGTAAGGGGAGTGACAAATTTCGTGGCATTTTCGCTCATCATCACCTTAACCTCAATCCCTTTTTGGGTAAGGGCACTGGTCAACATTACCGATTTGTAGGCGGCAATTCCACCAGTAACACAAAGGAGAACCTTTCCTGTCATCACAATTCCTCATTTCCTTGTAAATTCCTTATTCCTTGACAAAATAATACCATAAAACAACAATGGGAATGAATTTTCGAAAGTTCTTCAAAAAGAAGAGGCAGCATGATTGCTGCCCCGGGATTCTCTCTTTGCTTATGCCTTATGCATCCGCTTCTTGGCTTATGGAAGGCACCTTTTCATAAAGGGATTCTTGAAAATCTTCCCTTTTATTTTCGCTGATCAAAACACCGGCATCAATTTCTTCCAGTGCTTTTCCGACTGTCTTATAGGACTTGTAAGATTTCATTGCATAGGATTGACTGTCTTGCATTTCCCGTGCTCTTTTTGCGGCAACGGAAACAAGCAAATATTTTGAATGCATTTTATCGAGCAAAGAGTCGATGGATGGATATAACATCTTTTACTCACCCTCCAAAAGTTTTCGTAAGCTTTTTTCGACACGGCTCCTGCGGCAATGTTCCGCAATGACGATCGCCTTGATCTTTTTCACTGCGTTTTCTACCGTGTCATTTTCCACAACGTAATCATAAAGACTCATCATTTTCAATTCTTCCCGGGCTACCGCAAGCCGGCTTTTGATGAGTTCCTCTGTTTCTGTCCCCCGCATTTTGATCCGGTTTTCCAATTCGGAAAGGCTGGGTGGAATGAGGAAGATAAATAGTCCATCAGGGAATTTTTCCCTGACTTGTTTTGCTCCGTCCACCTCAATTTCCAGAAAGACATCCTTTCCTTCATCCAATGTCTTTTTCACATAGGATGCGGGTGTTCCGTAGTAATTCCCGACGTATTCGGTATACTCTAGAAGTTCATCATTTTTGATCATTTCTTCAAAATCTTCCCGGGTTTTGAAAAAATAGTCAACTCCGTCCACTTCCCCTTCCCTTTTTGCTCGGCTTGTGGCGGAAATGGAATAGACAAATTGTATATCCTTCTCCTCAAATACTGCTTTCCGGACGGTTCCTTTACCAACACCGGAAGGACCTGAAAGGACAATGAGAAGCCCTTTTTCCTTTTCCATTTTATTACCTACCCTTCATCATGTACATCCTCTTTATTTCCTAAACGTTGTGCAACAGTTTCGGGTTGAATGGCAGATAAAATTATATGGTCGCTGTCCATAATCACTACTGCCCTAGTCCTTCGGCCATAGGTTGCATCAATTAAATTCCCCCGTTCCCGGGCCTCTTGTATCAGCCTTTTGATAGGAGCGGACTCCGGACTGACAATGGCAATGATGCGCCGGGCAGAAACAATGTTTCCAAAACCGATATTGATAAATTTCACGATTCCTCTCCCCCGATCCATTAGGAGTGCATCTTTATCAAAACAATTTATTCAATATTTTGGACTTGTTCCTTGATTTTCTCGATGATTGATTTCATTTGAACCACTGAACGGCTTATGGCGACATGATTGGATTTTGAACCAATCGTATTCGCTTCCCGATTCATCTCCTGAACAAGGAAATCCAATTTTCTTCCGATCGGTTCCTGATTTGAGAGGGATGTGCGGAATTGGGAAACGTGACTATAAAGCCGGGTGATTTCTTCGGAAATGTCGGAACGTTCTGCCAAAATGGCCACCTCAGCCATCATTCTTTCCTTTTCCATCATGCCATTTGCCAGTTCATTCAGCCGCTTTTCCAACCGACGTTCATATTGCTTCATCACTTCAGGAACGTGCTTTTCCACTTCTCGGATTTCCTCTTCCAGCTGATTGAGGTATTCCATAAAAGCAACGGATAGTTTTTCTCCTTCTTCCCGCCGCATCTTCCAACATTCCAATGCAGCCTCTTCAACAGCTTCCAGGATCAATTGTTCGAGATTTTCATCTTCTTCCTCTACCTCAAGGACTGAAATCAAATCATTTTTTCCGAGAAAGTGGGACAGCTCGATTTCCCCGCTTAGGTTATATCGGTTTTTTACTTCTTTTATGAATTGATAATACTCATCTAATAAATTCCAGTCAATATGTAAATGTTTACTTGAAAGCACCGAACCTTCTATGGTGACAAAACAATCAATCCTGCCGCGCTTCAGATGATTTTGCAGCTGTTTTTTTATTTTATCTTCAAGTCTTCCCAATTGTCCAGGAAGACGGAGATGACAATCAAAAAAACGGTGGTTAACGCTCCGGACTTCTACCGTTACCGAGTAATCCTCTTGCATCCTTTTGCTTCGGCCAAAGCCAGTCATACTTAACAGCATATCATCACCTAACTTAACGGAATTCCTTCCTCAATTTTACCAAAAAAAGAAAAGGTAAATGTTTCATCATTTACCCTTTGTATTATACCACAATTCCCATTATTTTCTTACAAAAAATGTGCCAGCGAGCAAAAATGTCGGAAGGGAAGCCATACCTATGATCAATAGCCAATCAAAGGGAACGATCGCTTGGGTATGGAAAATCGGCTGAAGCGGTTCGACATAGATGACAGCAAGCATAAGGAGGATGCTGATCAAAACGGAAAATACCAAATACATATTTCCGAAGGGATTCCGGGAGAATATGGAAATTTCACTCCGGCAGTCAAACACATGGATGAGTTGGGCCAAAACCAAGGTTGCGAAGGCAATGGTTTGGGCATATTCGAGATTTTCCGGATTTTGCCGGTACACAACCATAAAGGCGAGTAATGTGCTAATCCCGATCAAAAAACCACGGGAAATGACCTTCCAACCTAACCCCCGGGCAAATACCCCTTCCCGCGGATGCCTTGGCCCCCGTTTCATGACATCCTCCTCTGGCTGATCAAGTCCAAGCGCCATTGCCGGAAGCCCATCGGTTACAAGATTCACCCAAAGAATCTGGATCGGTACAAGGGGTAATGGTAGGGCAAGAATCATGGCAAAAAGCATCACCAATATTTCACCCACATTGGAAGCTAGCAAATACCGGATAAATTTGCGGATATTCTCGTATATATTTCTTCCTTCTACAATGGCTGCCTTGATGGTGGCAAAATTATCATCCAATAAAACCAAGGAACTGGCCTCTTTGGCTACATCGGTACCGGTAATCCCCATGGCAATCCCGATATCACTGGCCTTTATGGCAGGGGCATCATTGACCCCATCCCCTGTCATGGCAACAATATGTCCCCTTTTTTGAAATGCCTTAACGATTTTCAGTTTATGTTCCGGTGATACCCGGGCAAAGATCGATACCTTTTCGACCACTTCCTCCAATTCCCCAACAGACATTTGCTCGAGTTGCACACCGTCCAAAACAATGCTTCCTTCTTCCATAAGCCCCAGTTTTTTCCCGATCGCTTTAGCCGTGATGGCATGATCTCCCGTTATCATAACCGTTTTGATTCCTGCCTGCTTACATTCTCTAATGGCATCCCTCACTTCTTTTCTTGGAGGGTCAATCATTCCCTGGATGCCGATAAAAATTAAATCCCGTTCCGCTTCTTCCTCCGTAATTTCCCTGCCTTGGATTCTCAACGGTTTATAGCCGACAGCAATCGTCCGTAATGCTTGACCGGCAAGGTTTTCCATTGCCTGAAGAACTTCCGTTTTCCATTTCACGGTTAAAGGTTCTGGCCGATTTCCATGCAAAATCGAACTGGAAAGATTGAGCAGGACATCAGGAGCCCCTTTTGTAACCACAAATCGTTCCCCATTTTTCCGTTCCACAACCATCGTCATTCTTTTTTTGGCGGAATCAAAGGGAAATTCCTGCAGGATTCGATATTCTTTTAGGAGGTTCTGTTTTTCCAAGCCTGCCTTCATCGCCGCAACGACCATCGCCCCTTCTGTCGGGTCGCCATCGAGCACATAAGTTCCTTGCTTTGCCAGAATTTCGGCATGATTGCATAGCATCCCGAATTGAAGAAGCATATAAAGGTCGTTGTTCTTTGTGGGATGGACCGGCTCTTCATTGAAATAAAACTTGCCGATGGGTTCATAACCGGTACCGGAGATTGTATAGTTTTTTCTCCCTGTCCAAACATGCGTAACGGTCATTTTATTTTGGGTCATTGTCCCTGTCTTATCGGAACAGATGACAGAAGCACACCCTAAAGTCTCCACTGCAGGTAATTTCCGGACAATGGAGTTTTGCTTGATCATCCGCTGAACCCCTAGGGACAGGGCAACGGTCACTATCGCCGGCAGTCCCTCCGGAATGGCCGCCACAGCCAAAGAAACTCCTGATAAGAACATCGTATAAATATCATGACCTTGGATAATCCCGATGATCACCACTAAAAAGGTGAGGAATAAGGCGACGCCGATCAAGATTTTCCCCAGCTGTTCAAGCCGTCTCTGAAGTGGGGTTGTTTGCGATTCAGCCGTCTGTAACATATCTGCAATTTGACCCATGGCGGTATTCATGCCTGTGCCAATGACGATTCCCTTTCCGCTTCCCCGGGTAACCATCGTCCCCATAAAGGCAATATTATTCAAATCCCCAAGACTTACGGACTCACCGTAGATCGGGCTGACCGATTTAGTGACCGGTACGGATTCGCCAGTTAAAGCACTTTCTTCAATTTCCAGACCGGAAATTTCAATTAAGCGGACATCTGCACCGACCCGATCCCCACTGGAAAATCGGATGACATCCCCAGGAACCAATTCCCTTGATGGAATTTTTATCCATTGGCCATTCCTGAGAACTTGTGCTTTCGGAGCAGATAAAGTTTTCAATGCTTCTAGGGATTTTTCGGCTTTTCGTTCCTGGAAAAAACCGAGAAGACCATTAAGGAGAACGATGGCCATAATGGCGATGGCATCAATGTACTCCCCCAATAATCCGGAAATGAGGGTTGCCCCTAGGAGCACAATGACCATAAAGTCTTTAAATTGGCTAAAAAACAAAAGCAGTGCCGATTGCTTTTCCCCTTCAGCCAATTCATTGTAACCAAATTCTTTTCTCCGTTTCTCTACTTCCTCCTTCGTCAAACCTTTCAACAAATCCGTCCCCATTGACCGTTTCACTTCGTCCGGGGTTGCGGCATAATATTTCATTCGCCCTTCACTCCTTAATCCAAGAGTTGTCCACCCTCAATAAACCTTATTCAATGCCAGTCCAAAAAATGCTATACTAAAATTTGAATCAAAAACTGAAATGAACAATTAAAATCCATAGCAAAGGAAGATTACACATGCCCTTCGATGGCCTATTTACATATAGCATGGTTCAGGAATTCAAGGAGAAGATCGAGGGAGGGCGGATTCTTAAAATCCATCAGCCCTACCCGAACGAGATTGTCCTTACCATCCGCGGGAAAGGTTCAAACCATAAATTGTTGCTTTCAGCCCATCCGACCTATGCCCGAGCCCAATTAACCCGGGAACAGTACGAAAATCCTTTAGAACCTCCCCTGTTTTGCATGATTTTACGGAAACACCTGGAAGGACATTTTATTGATGAAATTTACCAAAAGGATTGTGATCGGATCATCGTCTTCCAGGTAAAAGGCAAAGATGAACTGGGGGATACGACCTACAAGGAATTGATTATTGAAATTATGGGAAGGCATAGCAACATCATCCTTGTCGATCAAGGAAAAGGTGTGATTATCGATTGCATCAAACATATTTCCCATGCCGTGAACCGTTATCGCGCCATTTTGCCAGGACAAAAATATATTTGGCCTCCCAAACAGGATAAGATAAACCCCTTCCAAATTTCGGAAGCGGCATTAAGCCAAAACCTCGACTTTGAAAGAGAAGATATCCCTCAACAGATGGTAGAGAAAATTGCCGGGATCTCTCCAATCTTTGCCCGGGAAATTTATGAGCGCTGTGATGCTCCAAAAGAAGAGAACATACCCAAAACCTTTGTCTCGATGGTTGCCGACATTAAAAACCGCAATATTCTTCCCACATTGATCCGCGGGCAGGATAAGGATCATTTCTATATGATCCCCTTACAAACCGTTAAAGGAGAAGCCTATCATTATCCGACCCTTGGAGAATTGCTGGATCATTATTATTTTGGAAAGGCAGAACGGGATCGGGTCAAACAGATGGGTGGCGATTTGGAACGATGGATCCGCAACGAAATTGAAAAGTTGCAGAAAAAAATCACCATCCTTAAGGAAACGATCGAAGAAGGAGAAAAAAGCGGGAAGTATCAATTGTTTGGGGAACTGATTACCGCCAACATGTACAGGTTGGAAAAAGGAATGGAGAAAGTATCTGTCGTAAACTATTATGATGAAAATCAACAGGAGATCGAAATCCCCCTCGATCCACGGAAAACCCCTTCCGAAAATGCCCAATGGTATTTCAATAAATACCAAAAAGGGAAAAAGGCGGTTGTCGCTGCCGGGGAGCAACTGGAAAAAACTAAGGAGGAATTGTTTTATTTTGAAGGATTGCTCCAGCAAATAGAAAATGCCTCTCCGAAGGATTTGGAGGAAATCAAGGAGGAATTGCAGGAAGGCGGATATATTAAGGCAAAGAAGGATGGGAAAAGAAAGAAAAAATCATCCTCTCCCCAGGACCATATCGAAAAATACCTTTCCACTGACGGGACAACCATCCTGGTCGGCAAAAATAATAAGCAAAACGATTATTTAACCACCAAACTGGCGAATAGAGAAGACATTTGGCTTCATACGAAGGATATACCCGGGAGCCACGTTGTCATCAGGCATCCATCCCCTACCAGGGAAACCCTTTTGGAAGCGGCCCTTTTGGCAGCGTACTTTAGCAAGGCCAAAAATTCCAGTTCCGTCCCTGTCGATTACACGAAGATCAAGTATGTAAAAAAACCAAGTGGTGCAAAACCCGGTTTTGTCATATATGACCATCAGCAAACATTGTTTGTTACCCCCCTTGTCCAAGAAGTTACTAGATTAAAAAACCATGCTAAAGAAAGTAAGGATAAGGAAAAATAAGACAAAATCAAAAGGGCATCCTTTTTGGCGAATGCCCTTTATGATTTGGATGAGGTTATGTATATATGCTTACTTTTTCCACTCCGTCGGATTCCATAAGTTGTACGGCTATTTTCTCTTGCTTCGAGGTGGGCAGATTTTTTCCAACATAATCAGCCCGGATCGGAAATTCCCGATGACCGCGGTCGATTAACACTGCCAATTGAATTTGTGCCGGTCTACCTAAATCGATGATGGCATCCATTGCCGCCCGAACGGTACGACCGGTATATAAAACATCGTCGACAAGAATCACTTTCTTATCTACAATGTCCACGGGAATATTGCTTCCCTTTACCAAAGGGTCCCGATCCTTCGTCTTATAAGTCAAATCATCCCGATACAGGGTTATGTCCAGTTCCCCCACCGGACAACGGACCCCTTCGATTTGATAGATTTTATCTGCCAAGCGTTCCGCCAAATAAATCCCCCGGGTTTTAATGCCAACGATTACAAGACCTTCGGCACCTTTGTTCCTTTCGATGATTTCATGGGAAATCCGGGTTAATGCACGGTTTATCGCCTTTTCATCCAAAACAACAGCTTTCTCCATGGTTTCCCCTCCATTACATTCTACCAATTCAACCGTTATTTATATTTTTCCGGTTTTTAGCTTTTGCAAAACCTCTTGGAAATCATCAGGCAAACTTGCATGGAATTCCAAATATTCTCCGGTTCTCGGATGGGTAAAACCCAATACTCCTGCGTGGAGTATCTGACCATTGAAATCTATGGTTTTCTTCGGTCCGTATTTCGGGTCACCTGCAAGCGGATGACCGATATATTTCATATGGACACGAATTTGATGGGTCCGTCCGGTCTCCAATTCACATTCCACATGGGTATAATTGTGAAAACGTTCCAAAACCTTAAAATGGGTAACAGCATGCTTTCCATTATCGACGACCGCCATCCTTTGCCGGTCTTTCGGATCCCGTCCGATAGGAGCATCAATGGTTCCGATATCATGGGGGATCACCCCGTGGACGATCGCTTCATATTTTCTTGTGACGGTTTTGTTAACCAGTTGATTGGCAAGCTGTTCATGGGCAAAATCATTTTTTGCGACCATCAATAAACCGGAGGTGTCTTTATCAATCCGGTGAACAATACCGGGACGCATTACACCGTTGATTCCGGATAAATCTTTACAGTGGGCCAAAAGGCCATTGACAAGGGTTCCCGATGTATGACCAGGGGCAGGATGGACAACCATTCCCCGGGGCTTATTGACAATGATAACGTCACCGTCTTCATAATAAATATCCAGATCCATTTCTTCCGGTAAAACATCGAGAATGGTCGCTTCCGGAATTTGCAGTTCGATCTGGTCTTCCAGGTCACATTTATAATTCGGTTTGACCTTCGACCCGTTGACAAGGACATGCCCTTCTTTAATCCAATTTTGCACCTGGGTCCGGGACCATTCTTGGCCCAGATTCGCAAGGATTTTATCGATCCGTTCCCCAACAAGATTTTCTTCGATAATAAAGGTAAATTTTTCCATTCACTTCACCTTTTTTCTTTCATCTATAAAAAGCAGGATAATCAATAAAATGACACCTATGGTCAATGCTGAATCGGCCACATTGAAGATCGGAAAATCATAGGAAAAAATATAAACATCGATAAAATCGACCACTTCTTTCCGCAACAAGCGGTCAAAAAAATTACCGATCGCTCCTCCCAATAGCAGGGAGAAAGTGAGAAGGAGGAGAGGTTTCCCTTCTGCATATTTTTTCATGTAATAAACAATAAAGATGATGACAACAACGGTAATTATGTAAAAAAGCCACATTTGCCCTTGCAAAATTCCCCAAGCCGCTCCCCGGTTCCGATGGCTAGTTATGTATAAAAAATTCTCAATGACCTGAATTCTCTCACCAAGACTCATTTTTTCCACAACCAACCATTTGGTCAATTGGTCAAGACCGACCACCAGGGCTGCAATAATATAGTATATCAATGTAACAACCTCCAAACTGGAAAGATTCCCCTAGAATTTTAGCACAAAAAAAGGGATAAATCGATGTTTTCATGCAAAAAGCAACCGGCAATGGCCGATTGCCCTAGTCAAATATGGGATAAACCGGTTTTTTCAAATAATTGGTCATGGATCTTGCTTCGTTTATGGAACGAAGAAGGGGTTGAAAGGCCAATAATTCAGGTGGGAGCNTCTCCCCTGTTTCCTCACATATCCCGTAGCACCCTCTGTGCCACTTCTCGATAGTTATTTTGACATCGGTCAATTCTTCTTCCGCCAACCTTCTAACTTCTTCCGATATGGAACCGTGGTTGATCCGATTTTCCAAATCTCTTTTCATATCCAAAAGTTCCCTATACAAATGGTCAAAGGCTTGATGCACGGGAAAACCTCCTTCCAAACCCTGATTTCGTTTTCCTTCTCCTTTTATTCTAACCAGAGGAAAAAGGAAACCGAGTTAAAAGAACTGTCATTTCGGTGAAAATCAGGAAAAAGGAGCATTTACTAGAAGAAGCTATCCCGCATCCGAACGGAGGGGATAGCTTCTTCCTTTAAGAAAAATTAATGGCTGTAATGTTCTTTGACCACCGTGCTGCATCTCGGACATAAAGTCGGATGATCCGGATCTTCACCGACGTAGGGAGTTACTACCCAGCATCGTTCACAGGTTTCCCCTTCCGCCTTTGTGACCAAGACCGCTGCATGATCCAATTTCAATGCCTTTTCCGGAGCTTCATCGTAAGTTCCGGCAATTTCACAGGCTGAAACAATAAAGATTTGAGCAATATTTTCGGAAATGGAATCAACCAATCGTTTCATATCTTCCCGAAGATAAAGAGTTACCTTCGCTGTCAACGATTTACCGATTAGTTTTTCGTTTCTGGCTTCTTCGAGGGCCTTCAGCACATCATCCCGCAATTCCAGGAACTGATCCCATTTTTTCAACAGTTCCTCCTCATTCGGGAGAGCCACATATTTCGGCAGATCGGTCAATTGTACACTTTCCGCTTCCTTATAGGTCAAATGGCTCCAAACTTCTTCGGCCGTATGAGGGAGAATCGGAGCGAGAAGTTTCGTCAGGCTCATTAGGCAGTCGTAGATGACCGTTTGCATCCGTCTGCGGTCCAGATTGTTTCTTGCTTCAATATATAGGACATCTTTGGCGAAATCCAAATAAAAAGCACTTAAGTCAATGGACATGAAATTTGTAATTTGATGGTAAATTTCCGCAAAGTCATATACTTCATAACTATTCCAGACGGTCTTCGTCAGGCGGTTTAATTTGACCATCATATATTGGTCAATTTCCCGCAATTGATCGTAGGGAACCCGATCCTTTTCCGGATTGAAATCATAAATATTTCCAAGCATGAAGCGTAAGGTGTTCCGGATTTTCCGGTACACTTCTGCAACTTGTTTGAAATTATCCATAAATACCCTTACGTCCTGGGTATAATCGACGGAAGATACCCAAAGGCGTAAAATATCGGCTCCAAATTGGCTCGTAATTTGATCGGGAACGATGACATTACCGACGGATTTGGACATCTTCTTCCCTTCCGCATCAACGGTAAATCCGTTGGAAACGACTCCCTTGTAAGGGGCTACCCCATTTACGGCCACACTAATGATCAAACTGGAATTGAACCAGCCTCGATATTGGTCGCTTCCTTCCAGATAAAGATCTGCCGGGAATGCGAGTTCTTCCCTCGTCCTTAGGACCCCATGATGACTGGAACCGGAGTCGAACCAGACATCCATAATATCCGTTTCCTTTGTGAATAAGCCGTTCGGGCTTCCTGGATGGGTAAATCCTTCCGGCAACAAATCCTTTGCATCCCATTCAAACCAGATGTTGGAACCATGTTTTTCGAAAAGTTCCGCAACATGGTTGATCGTTTCTTCGGAAAGAATGGCTTCTCCATTTTCTGCATAAAAGACCGGAATCGGTACGCCCCATACCCGTTGCCGGGAGATACACCAGTCACCGCGGTCGCGGATCATATTGTACAGTCTTGTTTCGCCCCATTGGTTGTACCATTTTACATTTTTGATTTCTTCCAGCAATTTTTCCCGGATGGGCTCAATGGATGCGAACCATTGGGGAGTTGCCCGGAAAATGACTGGTTTTTTCGTCCGCCAATCATGAGGATAGGAGTGGGTAATGAAAGTGAGTTTCAATAAGGCTCCCTTTTCCTCCAGCTTTTGCGTGATCGCTTTATTGGCCGCTTCATAATATAGTCCTTCAAATCCAGGTGCTTCTTCGGTCATATGACCGCGGTCATCTACAGGGCTCAAGACACCAAGATGATATTTTTGCCCAATGTAGAAGTCGTCTTCCCCATGTCCTGGAGCGGTATGAACACATCCGGTACCGGCATCCAAAGTTACATGTTCGCCAAGCATGACGAGAGAATCTCTTCCATATAAAGGATGGGCAGCTACAACATATTCCAGATCCTTACCCTTCAATGTCTTGACGGTTTCCGGATTTTCCCAGCCAACGGCTTCCGTTACCGATTTCAGCAATTCGGTAGCGACTACAAACTTCCGATCCCCAACCTTTACGACGGAATAATCCAATTCAGGATGGACGGAAATACCGAGGTTTGCCGGAATGGTCCAAGGTGTCGTTGTCCAAATGACGATTTCCGTATCTTGGTCCAATACACCCTTTCCATCTTTAACCGGGAAAGCCACATAGATCGAGGGGGATTTCACATCTTTATATTCAATTTCTGCCTCTGCCAATGCGGATTCGGAAGAGGGAGACCAATAAACCGGTTTTAATCCTTTATAAATCAATCCTTTTTTCGCCATTTCCCCAAAGACCCGAATTTGCTGGGCTTCAAAGGAATGATGCAAGGTCAAATATGGATGATCCCAATCCCCGCGGACGCCAAGCTTTTTAAATCCTTGCCGTTGAATGTCCATTTGTTCGTAGGCATATTGTTCGCAAAGCTTACGGAATTCCGATACCGACATTTCTTTACGATTGATGCCCTTTTTCGTCAGTTCCTGTTCAATCGGCAAACCGTGGGTATCCCAGCCAGGTACATAGGGGGCATCATACCCCATCATGGAGCGGGAACGGACAATGAAATCCTTCAATACTTTATTCAGGGCATGACCCATATGCAAACTGCCGTTGGCATAGGGAGGGCCATCATGAAGGATAAATTTCGGTTTTCCTTTTGTCCGTTCCTGTACTTTTTGATAAATATTCATTTCTTCCCAGCGGGCTTGGATTTCCGGTTCTTTTTTCGGTAAGTTCCCCCGCATCGGAAAATCGGTTTTTGGCATCAATAGCGTGTCTTTATAATCCATCTTTCTACTCCTTCCAATGATTTCTTCCACTAATATGATTCATGGGTACCTTTTTGGATACCATTATTTCACAATCCATTAAGAAACAGACGCAAAATAAAAAAGCTTTCCATCCCAAATGGGACGAGAAAGCTTTCCCGCGGTACCACCCAAATAGAGAAAGGGAATGGATATTTCCTCCTTCTCCACTTAATATCGTAACGTGATCTGACGTCCTCTCCTACTGGATTCAGAGGGGAAACTCCAGGGTGATTTTCCAATTTTCCATTTAGCCGGGCTTCCACCATCCCCGGTTCGCTGGGTAAAGAGGGAAAATTGTACTCTCCCTTTCCTTGTCTTTCCAATTTTTCAGTTATGAACTATAGTAGTTAGTATTATAACGATTAAAATTGCACGGCGTCAAGCCTAAAAGCCTTTATTAATCATAATTTCCGATCCTTTGATCGCCTTCGTTTTCCAAGGATTTTAAATTGGTCGCCTCAACTTCATATTCGAGCAATTTATCCCAATCATCGGAATTGATCAAGTCCAATTGGGCCTCGATCAACATTTTAAACCGGTTTCTAAATACCTTCGATTGTTTTTTCAATTCTTCAATTTCAATGGCCACTTTCCGGGCTTTTGACAAGGCATCGTTCAAAATCCGATCGGCATTTTTTTCGGCTTCACGGATGATCAGTTTTGCCTCTTTCTGGGCATTTCTTTTCACTTCTTCAGCCGCTTCTTGGGCAATAATGATCGATTTATTCAAGGTTTCTTCAATGTTATTGAAATGGGCAAGTCTCTCTTGCAAATCCTTTACCCTTTCCTCGAGATCCCTTTTTTCCCGGATGACCATTTCATAATCTTTGATGACCTGATCTAAAAACTCATTTACTTCATCTTCATCATAACCACGGAAACCTCTGGAAAACTCTTTATTATGTATATCTAATGGCGTTAACGGCATTTTGGCCACCTCCCAATATATGTTAAAAAAATTGTTTCAACTTCATTATATACTAAAATTCGACACTATACGGAAGATTCCTGCAAAAGAAGGTCACTATTTCCACTTTCCGACTGTAATTCGCAACTTTTCTTTCTTCGTCCGATCCCCGATGGATAATATTTTCACCCGACCAATTCCCCTAGCGGAAATCACATCTCCCTGTTCAAGGGGAAAGGATGGATTTTCCTCGAGCCGCCAATTAACCTTAACCCGCCCCTCCTTGATCATCTCTAGGGTCTTGGACCGGGAATTTCTGGATACTTGGGCCAAAACGGCATCCAGTCTCAAGGATGAAACGGTTAGGGTCAACTCTTCCATTTTCTCCTCTAACGGAAGAACATGGTCCAACGTTTTTTCCTCAAGGGTAATGGTAAATCTTCCCACTTGATGAAAATGGAGGCGAATATAGTCCGCCACTTCTTGGGCGGCAAAAAATTGGATCCGTTCCCCATGAATCAGGATATCCCCGAACTTAGCCCGCTTTAGGCCGAGTCCCATCAGGCTTCCCAAAACTTGAGGATGGGTTAAATCGACAAACTTTCCGGGATATCGAATTTCAAAAAGGGCAATTTGGAAATCTTCCTGCTCCGGGAAGAAAAAGTCCGGATAAATCAAGGCTCGTTTTCGTTCGGAATCAGCTGTTCCGCCAAAAAACCGGATCTGGCAACTCCCGTTTCTACCGATAATGGATTGGGCGATAAATTGTTCCCGAGGATCCAAAAAATCGGTTAACTTTGGCGTTAGGCGGTTTTCCACTAGATCCCGAAAACCGAGAATCTGATCCACAAAATCTTTTTCTTCCTGGCGAAAATGTTGGTAGATAGACATATCAAAACCTCTGTTAATATAATGTATGATCACTAGCCTGTACAACATCCATACTCGGTCCAAATTTACCGATCAGCTTTACATGAAGAAACCTTGTAATGTTCTCAACCCATTCATGGCCAACTGCAAAACCAAAAGGGCGATGATCGGTGAAATATCAATGATTCCTAGCGGGGGAATAAAACGGCGGAAGATTTCTAAATAGGGCTCACAAACTTTTTCCAACAATAAGCCGAACTGGGTATCCCGCGCACCGGGAATCCAGGACATAAAAACGTAAATAATGGTTGCATAAAAATAGATGATAAACAAATATGCTAATATATCAAAAATGATTGACATCCTAAGACCACCTCATATCATCTTGTTCCTTGCCGAAAATATTTTCTGATATGCTTCCGGATACTTCCATATTATCCGGCACACAAAGGAAGATATTTGCCCCGATCCGCTGGATATCTCCGCCAAGGGCATAGACGGCCCCGCCTAAAAAATCAACGATACGCCGACCTTCACTATGATCGATTTTTTGCAGATTCACAATGACTGCCTTGCGGTTTTTAATATGATCAGCGATATCCGGCGCTTCAGAAAAACGGCTCGGTTCACAGATTATTACCTTTGAATTTTTTTGGACGGATTTCAGGCTGACGATATTTTGCCGGCTTTGTTGACGGTTCGGTTTTTCCACTTCTTGTGTTTCTTGCCTTACCGGTTCTTCCTCAAATACTTCATCATAATCTTCATCCAACATAAAGAAATTTTTCAATTTCGATTTAAATCCCATCCAGATTTCCTCCTATATTTCTTTGCCTACAAGGGCTGTTCCCAGTCGGATCATTGTTGCTCCCTCTTCAATGGCAATTTCAAAATCATTGGACATTCCCATCGATAATTGCTGGCAAGGGGCATGGGTATAATGTTGGTCTTGAACTTTTAGTTGCAGTTCCTTCAAACCTTGAAAAACCTTCCGTAAAATTTTTTCATCCTTCGTGTTGGGGGCCATTGTCATCAGACCGACGATTTGAATCTTTTTAAAATCCCCCAATTGCTCGATAAACTTAAGGGTTTCCTCCGGATGAAGACCGTGTTTAGTCTCCTCTCCGGACATATTCACCTGCACGAAACACGATAAAGGTTTTTCCCGATGCTTCTCGATTTCTTTAGCCAAGGAGAGGCGATCTAAGGAGTGAAGGTAATCCACATGATTGATGATCCCTTTCGCCTTTCTCGATTGCAAAGTCCCGATAAAATGCCAATAGGCGCGGGACTTGATTGCCTCATATTTTTTCAAGAATTCCTGATCCCGGTTTTCGCCAAGATTGATAATTCCGGTTTCCAACACTTCAAGGGCCCGGGGAATGGACACATATTTGGTTACCGCAACAATCGTTACATCCTCTTGTTTTCTTCCGGATTTTTGACAAGCATCCTCGATTTTTTCGTTAATCATCAATAGTCGTTCACGAAGGGTCATCCCTCATTCCCCCTAATGCCAATAAAGCCGAGCATTCTCCCGGTTTTCCCTCCACTTTTCCGGTGGGAGNAAAAATGCTCGGGATGACAGCTTGTACATAAATCTGTNCTTTCAATCTGATCCCAAGGAACCCCGAAAGCTCCGATCAAAGCGGCATTTAACCCTTTTAAATCAAGGGCATATTGTCCTTCCTTTACCTTNTGATAGTAGTNGGATGGATTTTTTANATTCAATTTTTCTACTTCCTGTATAACTTTATTATCTACAATATAGCAATCTTTGCAAATGGAAGGGCCAATTGCNGCATGAATCTCTGTTGGTTTAATCCCTTCATTTTGCCATGCTTTCAAAAGNTCGGTGACAATTCCTTTGACCGTTCCCTTCCAACCGGCATGGACTATCCCGATTTTCTTTTTATCTGGAGCCATAAAAAACACCGGTACACAATCGGCAAAGGCGAGAGCGAGCATGATGCCGGGTTCATCGGTATAAAAACCGTCACAGGAGGGGACACTTGTTTCATAGTTGTCGGTCCCTTGACCGGCCCACGTCTGATCTACCTGCATGACCCGAGCGCCATGAACCTGTTCTGCAAAAATCCATCGGTTTAACGGAAAGCCGATTGAATTGGCTAATTGGGTACGGTTTTTCAGAACAGATTCCTTTTGGTCCCCAACATGTAGACCAAAATTGTTGCTCGTATAAAATCCCTGGCTGACCCCCCCATTTTTAGTGGTAAACCCTGCCACAAGCCAAGGGTATTTTTCCATCCAAGCTTTTATGTAAAAATATGAATCTTCCATTTTGTGGAACGTATTCCCTTGTCTTGTCTCTCCCATCTTATCCGTCCCTTTCTTTTTATCGTACTTTTTTAAGTTTATCATAATATGATTTTTCCGTCATAACAATGACAAATATTTTTTCGGAGATAACAGAAAAGGACAGGCCTTTGCCTATCCCCTTTTATATAAACGGATGATTTCGATACTATTGTATGTTTTTGGCCATTTGCCGGATGGCGGCTTTTTCCAATCTGGAAACTTGGGCTTGGGAAATTCCGATTTCTTCGGCAACTTCCATTTGCGTCTTCCCTTGAAAAAACCGTTTTTTCAAGATCATTTTCTCCCGTTCATTCAGCCTTTGGATTCCTTCCTTCAAAGCGATTTCATCGATCCAGCTCGTATCGGTGTTTTTATCATCGCTAAGTTGGTCCATGACATAGATTGGGTCTCCCCCGTCATTATAAATCGGCTCAAATAAAGAAACGGGATCTTGGATGGCATCTAGGGCAAACACGATTTCCTCCTGAGGAACACCGAGTTCTTTGGCAATTTCTGTTGGTGTCGGTTCCCTAGATGTCTCCGCTACCAATCTTTCCCTCACCTGCAATGCCTTGTAGGCGATATCCCTTAACGATCTGGAAACGCGAATCGGATTGTTATCCCGTAAGTATCGACGGATTTCGCCGATAATCATGGGCACCGCATAGGTGGAGAATCTTACATTTTGGTTCAGGTCAAAGTTATCGATGGATTTCATCAGACCGATGCAACCAACCTGAAACAGATCATCCACATATTCGCCCCGGTTGTTGAAGCGTTGAATAACACTAAGGACTAAACGCAAATTTCCGTTGACCAGCTTTTCCCTAGCTTCCAAATCACCTTCCTGCATTTTTTTGAACAATTCCCTCATTTCTTCGTTCTTCAGCACGGGGAGTTTCGACGTATCCACTCCGCAAATTTCCACCTTGTTGCGCATCAATAAAATTACCTCCTCATAGGAGTGCTGTACAAAATTCAGTATCTCCTAAGGGAGGAAAAATATGCACATGGACAAGTCTGTTCCCTTCGACCCTTTTAGGTTAAGCTTTGTGGAAAACCTTTATTCTTCCTATGTTAACCCATCTTTTCAAATTCTTTCCGCAACCTTTTAAATATTCTTTTTTCCAATCTTGATATATAGGATTGGGAGATGCCTAACATATCGGCAACATCTTTTTGGGTTTTTTCTTCATCGCCGACAAGACCAAAGCGTAGCTCCATAATCATCTTTTCCCGATCTGACAAGGAATGGAGTGCCTTCATTAATAGTTTCCGATCAATATCAGCCTCTAAATCCCTTGTGATGATATCATCTTCCGTACCTAACACATCGGAAAGTAACAGCTCATTGCCATCCCAATCGATGTTTAAAGGCTCATCAAAGGATACTTCCGAACGCACTTTATTATTCCTCCGCAGATGCATCAGGATTTCATTTTCGATGCATCTTGAGGCATAGGTCGCCAGTTTGATTTTTTTCTCCGGATTGAAGGTATTAACCGCTTTTATCAAACCAATCGTGCCGATACTGATGAGATCTTCTATATTAATTCCTGTGTTTTCGAATTTTCTGGCAATATAAACCACGAGCCGTAAATTTCGTTCAATTAGCATGGATCGTGCCGTTTCGTCTCCCTTTGGAAGTTTTTCCAGGAGAATTTCTTCCTCTTCTTTTGTTAGAGGTGGAGGCAATGCCTCACTACCACCAATGTAAAAGACTTCATCCGTCCGGATGCGAAGTTTCCTTAATAGTTTCTGCCAATAATAGGTTAAGTAAAAGCGAAATTTTTTCATGACAAAGCTCCCCTCTACGATCTTTTTTATTGGGTGGTTGTAATCTTCCCTTGAACATGAATCAAGAAACTCGACTATTGCGTTGGTTGATCATTTTCGGATGGATAATGGCATCAAAGGCATCTTCGCTGGATAACTTCTGGTTGATGAAAGCAACGGATACTTCTTTTGTAGAAAGGGTTTCGCCCCGATACTCAATTTCCACAAAATCGGGTTTAACCGCCAAAAGCAACCGATGTTCACGTCCCACCGCCCGATAGGGAATCACCGAGAGCTGCCATGATTCTAACGTTTTTGTGTCAAGATTTCCTATCAGCTCTACATTGGTAAAAATCGGAAGCAAATTCTCCGGGAATATTCCTCGGGTTTTTTCCAAGGAAACGATCATTACCGGGCGTTTTGAAAAGGGTTCGTACAATTGGTTTCCACTATCTAATAGCCCTTTCAATTCTACAATTTTGCCCCTGATTCCTAAACGAACCGGAACAATTTGATCAAACAATAGTTTTGCTGTTTCATAATGGCTAAAGGTCGTCTTGGAAAAATAAAGGGCAAAGGGAAAGGCAATGATGACAAACAACCAGCTAATCGGGTCCCCAAATCCTTTCGTCCAGCTTAAGCCTATGTTTTCGACAAACTCCATATTGAAACTACCTAAATAATGAAATCCCAATAAGGCACCGCCCGCAGCAAAGGTAGATAAATAAAAGGTGAATAAATTGGTTAAGAAATACCGAGGGGTTTTGAAACCAAAGGCAAGCCATACCATTAGAAGTGATAGGATGATTTTTGGGATAGGCGTTAAAAAAAAAGAAGCTATGGGGGTAAAGGGAGCAAAAATGATGAGCGAACCAACAAAACCAGCCAGCAAAATCCGTTTCATCTTTGCATCCCTTTTTAATATCAAAGATGTACAAAACAGGAGAAGACTATCAAAAAGGAAATTCAAGAACCAAATGACATCGAGATACAGTTCCAATGTGCTTCCCCATTTCCGATTATTGCTGAAATTCAAGAATGCTTCTTTTCAATCTTGCATTCGACTCATAATCTTATAAAAAAGTATATCGCCCTAGGAACTAAAAGTGTGTCAGTTTATGTATTCAAATTTTAGAAAGTTTTTATAGATTGGTGCAGGTTTTGTCAGGTTAAAGGGAATGGAAGATTTTCGGACAAATCTTCTTCGGGGAGAAACCGTGCTGGGTCTTCAGCAGAACTTCTTCTGGCAATACCCATCGGGAGGAGATTCTTCTTTTTACCCTCTTTGGGCAAAGGAAAAAGCATCCATCAAGGATGCTTTGCTTTAAAGATATATTATTAACGTTTCCGATTCCGATTTCGTAAGAATGTCGGTATATCCAGGGTGTCTTCAATGTTTTGCAGGTTTTGTCTTTCCACATCACCATGGTGATTTTCTTGGGCAGATTCCCTTGCGGATACTGCTTGGGAGCGGACTTTTCCAAGGGTTGGCCTTGTCGATCTTTGAACGGTAGCATCTTCTTTGAATCCAGTTGCGATGACCGTAACAATGATTTCATCTTTCAGATCTTCATTAATGACGGAACCGAAAATCATATTGACATCTTGGTCAGAGGCCGATGCTACGATATCAGCAGCTTCCTGGACTTCATAAAGGCTCAAATTCATACCACCGGTGATGTTCATTAACACACCCCGTGCCCCGTCAATGGAGGTTTCCAGTAGAGGGCTTGAAATGGCCTTCTTCGCTGCTTCCACTGCCCGGTTTTCTCCGGAGGAAGTTCCGATTCCCATAAGGGCAGAGCCTTGATTGGACATAATCGTTTTCACATCCGCAAAGTCCAAGTTAATGAGTCCAGGGACGGCAATAAGGTCGGAAATACCTTGGACCCCTTGACGCAATACGTTATCGGCTTCCCGGAATGCTTCGAGCATCGGGGTCGATTTATCCACAATTTCCAAAAGACGATCATTCGGTATAACAATCAGTGTATCTACAGCTGCCTTTAATGCTTGAATTCCGCTAGCAGCTTGAGTAGCACGTTTTCTGCCTTCAAAGGAAAAAGGTCTTGTAACGACACCAACGGTTAGTGCGCCCATTTCTTTTGCGATTTGGGCGATGATCGGTGCTGCTCCGGTACCAGTACCGCCGCCCATGCCAGCAGTAACAAAGACCATATCGGCACCTTTCAATACTTCTTGTAGTTGTTCCTTACTTTCTTCAGCGGCTTTTTTCCCGACTTCCGGATTGGCTCCTGCACCAAGACCTCTAGTCAGTTTCGCGCCGATTTGCATCTTTATTTCAGCCTTAGATAGATTTAACGCTTGGGCATCGGTGTTTACAGCAATAAATTCAACCCCTTGAACACCGTGTTCAATCATCCGGTTAACTGCATTATTTCCGCCGCCGCCGACACCAATTACTTTTATGGTTGCTAACTGGTCCAAATTTGTTTCAAAATCTAACATGAATATCCTCCCTATCTACCATAGCGTTTATTCAAAAAAAGAGCCAAGGAATTTTTTCATTTTTGATGTCAAACCTTCTTCTGGATGCTGATTTTTCGTCTTGATTTTTGTAGTCTGCTTTTGCATACGCGGTTCCTTATGCTCAACCGGTACAACGGCGGTCTCTACGGACTTTCCTTGAAGCCTGGCGTTCTTATAAGCATATTTTATAATTCCGACAGCAGTCGTATATTGGGGTTCCCGGACTCCAATATAGTCAGGAATGGCGATGCGTACCCGATTTTGGAAAATCACTTGAGCCAATTCAAGAATGCCATGCATATTGGCTACGCCACCAGTCAACACATATCCTCCAGGCAAATCCCGTGCCCCCATTTTCCTTAACTCACTTTGGGCAAGTTCGAAAATTTCGGCCAGGCGGGCTTCAATGATTTCCGCAATATCGACTTGACTGAATTCCTGCTTTTGATTGCTGCCAATGACCGGAATCTGAAAGACTTCCTCCTCCGATGCCATTTCGTAAAAGGCATGTCCATACTTAATCTTTACCTTATCAGCATCTTCGGTGGTTGTTCGTAACACGATGGAGATATCCTTCGTAATATTGTTACCTCCGATAGGCAGGACTGTCGTTCCTTTTAGAAAACCATCTTCAAAGAAAGATACCGTAGTGGATCCTCCACCGATGTCAATCAGGGCAGCCCCAAGATTTTTTTCATCTTGGGATAAAGCAATTTCACCGGCTGCCAGTGGCTGCAAAACAATGTCACTAATTTCGAGACCTGCTTTTTCGACACAGCGCAAAATGTTCAGAAGCATGGATCTTGACCCGGTAACAAGCATCCCTTCCATTTCCAGACGGACACCGATCATACCCCGGGGATCGTTAATTTCATCCTGCATATCAACGATGAACTGCTTTTGAACAATATTAATAATCTCCCGCTCAGGCGGGATGGACATAACTTGGGCAGCATCGATGACCCTCATTACATCTTCATCGGTGATTTCCCGATTCTCTCCCGATACGGCGACAATCCCATGACAATCCATTAATGTCACTTGGTGGGCCGGGATACCGACAATGACTTGGCGGATTTCCATACCTATCATTCTTTCCGCCTGATCAATAGCCTTTTTAATCGATTGAACCGTGTTATCTATATCAACAATGGATCCCTTTTTCAAACCTTCAGATTTTACATTGCCGACACCGATAATGTTTAATGAGTCATTGACCATCTCCCCGATGATCACTTTCACGGTGGACGTACCGATGTCAAGGCTCACATAAATATCATTGCTGTTCATGCTTGGCACCTCCTTCTAAACCCTATCACTTTGAACAACAAAACTTTTTTACATACGAATATCCGACCGCTCTATATTATGTAAATGTCCGAAATCTTAAAATCGAAACACACAAAAAACTATATGGGTAAAATATTCTACATTTTTCGTGTTTTTCCTCTTTATTTCGTCAAATTTTTTTGATTTCGGGCATCGGTCCATTTATTGATTAAAATTCTCCGAATAACAGCGATATTTTGGAATAAACGTACTCCAAAAGCAAATACTGCTGCTAAATACAAGTCTACACCAAGTTGGACTCCCAGAAAAGATAAAGTTGCAGCCAAAATAATATTAGAGAAAAAACCTGACACAAAGATTTTTTCATCATATGTATTCTGCAAATGTGCCCGAATTCCTCCTATAAGAGAGTCAAAGGCGGCAAGGATTGAAATCGACAAATAACTGGCATATTCCTGAGGAATCTGTAAATCCGTCATTAGGCCAAGGGCAACTCCAATGATCAACCCTAAAACGGGTAGCCACATTTTATACCCCCCCCTCATTATCAAGAGTTTTCATGATCTCTGCTTTAAAGGTATTCAAATATGGGGGTATAACTATTTCCTCCATCGGTTCGGAAATGGAGACCCCAATATTGTCGATGATAAAACTATCTGTAATGGAAGAAACTTGCATCCGATTATAAAGCTTTTTGGCCTCTTCCATCGTTCCGGCAATCACTTTGATTTCAATGGGGAAAACCCGTAAAGGGAAACCATCGATTTTTGTGACCCCCTGAATTTCCCGAATTACCGTCGTATTGACAACCCTTTGTCCGGCAATGGAAATTTCCTTCGCTCCATACATGTTTAACTCATTGAGAAGTTTCCGTAACACTTCAGGAGACAGATAGGATTCCATTTGCCCGGGAAGGATCAAGGAGTTATCTTGATAGAGCGTAAGGGTAATCCCCGGTCCTTTCATTTCCTTAAGGCCTGCTTCTTTCTTTAACTCATTCAACGTTTCAAGCAAAGCCTTCTCAGGGCTATTCAACATTTCTTCCTTATATTTGGCTATTTTTTCATCACTTTTCCGGATTTCCTGGAGAAGTTTTGTTTCCATTTCCTTTGCTTCCATATAGTCTTCCCGTAAATCCCATAAGTCCCTCGTATCCCTAGGTTTGGATTCATTCACGGAATTATAGCGGATTGCCAACATAAACCCGATTAAAATCGTTATAACCGTGAATGTGATTATTGTCTTTTTTCTCATGCAACCACCCGGCTTCTAAAATCCAATCTTATTCTTAATTCCCTGAAGAAAGTATGGGATCCATCTCAATAGCCATTGATTTTTCCACTTTTACGATAATGTTGTCCTCCACCAACTGATCAATGACTCCTCCTTGCATATTCAAAGCTTTTTCCAACACATCTGCTTTGCCGATGGCAGTAATGACAAAAGGTGCAGGGAACTGTTCTCCATCCACCGTAATAACAGGACCGTTACAGACAATGTAGGAATTCTTCGTCAGCCGTTTCCCTCCGATGGCGACAGCTTCGGCACCGGATATGTACAATTCGCTTACCACTTTCAACACATGATGTTCATGGACAATGAAACTGTTGATGTCTCCGGTGGAAGGATCATACATGCCGTCATCTAAGGTGATTTTTAATCCTTCCCCTTTCACCTTCACTTTTCCAAGCATTTTTCTCAGATTTTCAATTTCATCTATGTAGGAAGACAACATTCCTTCTTCAACGGCCATCTCCTTTTCCAATGCCAATAATTCCGACTGTTTTTCGAACAGTTGGTTTTGCAGGTCCACATTATGCTCTTCCAGCTTATTGAGCTCTTCCCGGAGTTTGATGGTCCGTTGCCATTCTGTATCGGTCATATTCAGGTCCCTGCTTTCTTTTTTCGTCAATTGATAGGAAAAGGCGATTAGAAAACCAAGGATTAAAAAAACGAGGGCAAGGATAACACGATTACCTTTCATGATCTTCCCCGCTTTCTTCTACCTTTTCCTCCTGTGATGGATATGAACGGAAAAAGAGACCGACCTCCATGTCCAGAATCCCCCTTTGGTTCGGGTCTAGTTGTTTAATCAACGAAGGGTAGTAGACCATTTTCTCACTAAAAGTTTTTAAATTCGCATGTACTTCAAAACCATCATTCATATAAACGACAATCCGATACCGATCCGTTTTCTTAGGCGAATAGACCACCTCGGACATGGCATTCTTAATTTCCAAAGGCAATTTGGATAACTGTTTTGCTGCCAATTGGAGCAAGTCGGGTTCTTCAAAACCTTTCAAAATGGGTCCTGAAAAAGGAGAATGGAGTTCGTTTGCCGAAATTTTCTCACCATTTTCCAAAAGGGCATAAAAAACGTCATTTTCCGCAATGTAGGCAATACGTTCGTATTCTTTGACCGTAATTTCCACTTTGTTGGGGAATATCGTTTTAATAGAGGCACTTTTTAGTTGGGGCAAGGAAAGGATATGTTTTTCAACTTTATCTTCCCTTAACATCAAAATGGGGGTTTGATTTGTGATTCCACTCTTTTCCAAAATAATGGCAGAATCCGTATACCCATTTCCTTGGATGAAAACGTCCCCGACTTTGCTCAAGGGGGATTGAAAATAAACAATGCCTAAAATGACAAAAAATAAGACCACGATTAAAATCAACAATCTTCGGTTTGCCCTTTTTCTTCGCTGCTCCTTTAATTTCGGGATCCGGTCTTCAATGGAGACCACTTTGTTCGCCACAACCTTGCACCTCACCACCAGAGCCTAACCAATTTTGTATTCTAATGAACAATTGAGAAGGAGCCTTCCAAAACAAACCTTAGAAGGCTCTTCCTTGACTTATTGATTAGGAATCTGGAAAAAAATTTCAATTCCACTTTCAAATATTATATCATAGGTTTTCCGCCAATAAACGTAATATAGCATGCTACTTTTGGACTATTCTTATAGGAATCCCTCAACGCCTTTTCGAAGCTTTCTTCATTACTTCCAATGAAAGATTATATAACCGATCACCTGCATCTTGAATACCCATCTCTTTGGATTTTTCCCTCATCCTTTCTAAAGCGATGGGGTCCATCAAGATGGAGTCGATCATTTCAAGAAGAACCTTGCCTGTTAAATCCTTTTCCAGCAATACTTTTGCTGCCCCACGTTTTTCGAGGGCTTCGGCATTTTTGCGCTGATGATCATTGGTCACATATGGGCTCGGGATCATGATGCTGGCTAGTCCGAGGGAGGTAAATTCTGCGATCGACGTAGCTCCCGCCCTTGAAATGACAAGATCGACACCGGGAAGAATCTCTTGCATATTATGGACAAAGGGCTTGATATGGACATTACGAGGAATGCCCCTTTTCTTCGCCTCTTCCATCACCTTGTCATAATGGACTTCACCTGTTACATATAAAACTTGATAGCTTTTCATGGCTAAGTCAGGCAGCATGTCGAGAATGGCTTGGTTGATCGGTTGCGCTCCTCGGCTACCTCCAAAAATAAGAACGGTTTTCTTCTTCTGGTCAAGCCCAAAAGCTTTCATGGCCGAAGTACCATCATGACCGAGCACTTCTTGAGCCCGGGGATTGCCTGTAAACACCACCTTATCCTTTGGAAAGAAGGAAACCGAATCTTCAAAGGAAACCGCCACTTTATCAACATATTTGCTCAAAAACTTATTCGTTAATCCCGGTATGCTATTTTGTTCATGAATAATGCAAGGAATCTTCAATTTATGGGCGGCGTAAACGACCGGTCCGGCCACATAACCTCCTGTACCGATCACCACATCCGGCTGGAATTCCTTTAATATTTTTTTGCTTTTTTGCACGGCCTTGAGGAAGCGGGCAATGGTTTTGACGTTCTCCATGCTCACTTTCCTTCGAAAGCCTGTAATATGAATCGCCTTAAAGGGATAGGGGGTTTTCTCGACAATCTTTTTTTCCAATCCCGTCTCGGTACCGATGTAAAGAATCTGGCAATTGGGATCTCGCCTTTCTGCTATTTTGGCAAAGGCCAAAGCAGGATAAATATGTCCTCCGGTCCCTCCCCCAGTTATCACGTATTTCATCGATCCTTCACCTCTAACTCGTTGTTTCACATTTCATGTATACGACCATTTAAACAGCCGATATATTTTTGTGCAATAGTTGTCATCAAC
>NICF_comb_assmDRAFT_10000067_pt1 | contig 69175 bp, 68 predicted proteins | sample NewIslPassag4_SG_FD_11279 | JGI IMG/M metagenome (IMG submission 11279)
TTTCTAAGCTGCCTACGCGGCAGTGAACTAACGATCCAAAAGAAATTTTCCCGACGAAACAGGAGGTTCTACGTCGAGACAGACGATTAACCCTTTATGAAGAGGCTGCCGCAACTCCTTGTTTTACAAGGCAGCGGCAGCACACATGAGAAAAAGGGTCAGAACCACGGAACGGTTGCCGTGGTACTAAGCCCGTAGGAGTTGAACTCGCCAATGATGGGAGTCGAGCGGCAGTCCTTATGCTCAATGAACAACCGGAAAGGTTGACCCGTGCTGCCGCTTCTCATTCGAAGGTATGGGAGCTGCAGCCGGCGCTCGGCGGAGTCTGAAATCCGTCTCCGAGCTTCTTCCTCGGTCCAACCGTGGCGTCGCATCTGACGTCTACGAATCCGGTCGACGCTACTGTCGACCTGAACCCTGCGCACCACTCGATGCACAGCATCTTCCGGAACAGGACTAATGTCACTCACTTGAATGTAGTCCTTGAGCAAATGTAAGAATCCTGTATCGAGCAGATCCGCCAGGCGGTCCTTCCGTCCATGGAGACGCAGGGTGTTACCAAGACTGACCGGTTCAAGGCTAAATCTCGGGAAACTCACCCCAATATCGTTCGAGCGCATGGCAACGAGCGCCGAGTGAAGTTTGTTAGCAACGACATTCAAGACATGGGCAGCGCTGATCTCCGGATCGGACAAAGCTCGCACGTCTACGTAGTGATCCATGGATCATTTCTCCTCTGCCTCGCCGAATACGCCACCTCGGATGAGTGTTGCCATCACGTAATGCTGTTGCTCGATAGGAGGAGCGATGTCCTTCAATACCCAAGCATCAAGGAGACTGTAGAAATCCATCTTCTGCTTTGGCTGACGATACGCCCTTCCTTGCGACGTGACAGATCCGTACGGCTCCACCGCGATCGGACCAAATTCCTCATGGCCGTCGTACCAAGTGTCGATCGTGCGAAGCGCATTACCGAGTTTCTGCGAGTGCATCCCGGCGACTCCATCAATACTGTATAGCGTCTTGCTTTTTTGCCCCTTCTTTTCGCCGCGATCCAGAATCAGCTCTTGCGACGGGAAAACCTCTTGACCCTCGCCGATGCGTGCAAATGCCGTAATCTCGAGAAGGACGTGGCTATCGTCGCCAGAGAGGCCGGACGCAATGGCCGACGCAAGACCAGAGATTTCCTCGTTGCTGCTAAATTCCCTCAAGCTGTACTCCAGCGCATTGAAGGTCCAACTTGCGACAGGAGCGCCTCCTTGGAGTTGCTTGACCCGCACTTCTACGGCTTCGGCTCCGACCCGGTTGCGCCACAAGAATCTTGCATTTGCAATGTTATTTGCATATCGCCTTGCGAGCTCGATAAACCCTTGCTCAGACCGGTATTGCCGAACCTTTTCGGACAGTTTCGCTTGATAGGCAGCGTTGTTGCAGGCCGACGGAGTTCCTACACCGCCGAGAATGCGCAGCGTGAACCACACTTTGAGCGTATCGGCGTTCGGAGGAAGGTTCGCCACGTCCACGGTCTGAAGATTCGGCGACTGGATGGATGCGTCCAGTTTCGCAGGATCGGCATCCTTGGTTTTGAGGCGATTCGAGATCGTTCCCCGCACCGATTTCTCTGTGACACGCACCGGCTCCCAATGATCCGAGTCGTCGCGCCTGTCCCATCGCCCCGCAAAAAACAAACCGTCTGAAGGGTCGAGCTTACGTTCGAATGCCAGAACGGACGCAGTCGTCAGCGAGATTTTCTCTGCTGTGTTCTTTTGAGCCATTGTTCGCATCCTCTTCAGGTAAGTCTGGTGGAATAGGCAGGAGTCGTGACGCGGTAAATTCCGCGATCTGGATCTGACTGGTGATACCAAAGCAAATCGCAGATGTTTTCGACACGATGCGGACTGATCCACTCGCCCAGGCTGAGCAAGCTTTCGACAAATCGAAACGGAACTGTTCGATCGCGAGCATTCATGACTTCGCCCGGAGGGTAGAGCGGCGAGACTCCCGCGTATCCGACCGGTATCGGCACCAACCATCCTGTCTTCGAACGAATCGTCCATTCCGGCGCACCATCACCCGGCGGCTCGAAGTTCAGGCTGGAAAGATCCATCAACGCATCAATCGATGTGGCATTCGGATCCGAACGGCGCAGCGATTCCACGTGTTGCCTTAGCCGCGCTTCACGACTCACCAATGCGAAGCCCGGGACGAGCATCCGCGAAATCTTGCGCGTAATCGCACGTTGTTGTTCCCGAGTATCCAGCCATCCGACCAGTTCGGGCCCGCGCTGTGGATGCCTTTCGTCGACCGAAGGCATGATGCTGCCGCCGGCGATCCGCATGGTCATTGCGGCATTCCAGGCATCGTCGGCGATGCTTTTGTGCTCCATCCCGCTATACAGCGCGGCACCCCGAGCTCCAATGACGAGCGTGACTTCCAGATGGGCTCGTCCTTCTTCGACGATTGCCGCAGTGCTGCCGTCCTTGTCGAGCGGACTTCGCGTGAGATTGAAGACGTAGGTGCGTCGACCAGCGGGCTGCGTCACTTGAGGGTCGAAGCGATGACACACAATCGCCACACCGTCGAGCGTCAAGTCCATCTGAGCGGACAAGCGCCGAGAAAGAGCATGCACGAATCCCGTGAATGCGGTCGGCGCCGGAAACCCCCATGTCAGCGGGCTCGAAATAGCATTCGCGTTCTGGATGCGTAGTCGCGGAAGAATCAACAGGGCCGAAGGTTCAGGCAGGCTCATTTTCCAGCACCTCCCTGAAGAGACGAAGTTCCGAGTACAGGTCTGTTGTCCACTGCGCCGCTTCATCTTCTCCCAAACGTATACGATCGCTCGATATGGCCGAGTTCAGCCAGTTCGCGAACCGCTGACTAACCTCCAACTGCCAATGCCCCAACGTCCTCCTGGCCTTGAATGCCTCGTCGGCAAGCGCTCGTCCGGGATCGAGCCATAGTTGCTCGGATTCATGCAGTTGACACCGCTCATCATTGCTCCAACCCGGCTCGAGCTCACGAAGCATCGCTGCGTAGTGATGCACTTGGTCGCAGATCTCCGCGACGAGGCGAGCTCGTGCCTCCCGAATAAAGACATTGTTATGCGCCGTCCTTTTCAGGAACTCGCGTAGCTGCTTGACCGCATCTCGCATGCTTCGCGTCGTAGTGAGCGGTCCGGCGAAAACCGAACGAACGTTGAATGGCGGTCGAACGGAAGAACTGCGCCACGTCGGCGGTTTCGATGGAAGAAGCCAGTTTTCTCCTCGGCGTTCGCTGTTCAGTTGGCTGATGTTTTGCGGTTTGGTACCGCCAAACTTTTGAATGGCCAGTTCGGGATACTCCCGAAATCCATGCCTGTACGGTTCGCCTTGCTGTCGCGCCGATCGTGCTGCTCTTGCCGCTTCGCCGAAGCGGTCCTCGCGAATTCTTTGTTGGACAGCGTGAACCAGCGAGGTCGGGAATAGCGGCGCGAGCAGGTGATAGCCGCCCTCGGGTAATGGAAAGTAAAGCTGTTTTGCGAGCGTGTGGGATGCAGGTTTCCCTTTGATCTCCTTGATCGCAGCGAACGCTTCTGCCCACGCATTTGCTTGAGCCGGATCGTCCGATAGAGCGGCAACGGCTTCCGGATCTTTAGCCACGAGTTGATCCAGTAGTTTTTTCCCTTCGCGCTCGAGCGACAAAAACTTGTAGACGTCGAGAGCAGCGGCATTGCCGACGACATCACTAACGAGATCACCTTTCAAACTATGCGTTCCGATGAACTCCGGACTGTCCTCAATGAACTCAGAGACGTGGAGGTTCGTACCCCGAGCATCCGGATGTAGCGGTTTAAGCGTGTGCGTCGCCAATTGAATTTGCTGTGCGCGCCGAGCTGCATCGGCNATCCANGCGGANGGCTCATGCGCTGCTAAGAGTTCCTCTCGCTTCTTCGAGTTGGTTTCCTTGAGAGTCTCAAGCTTNGTGTTCAAGCGTTCGGCTATGAATCCATGGATGATCGCTCGCCACGTGTGAGATTGATCGGCAGTTGCGGTCGCCACGGTCGTTCTCCCAGCAATGGACTGTTGTTATCGGACTGGCACTAGTTTCGTCGAGTAAATCCCAGGTAGGCGTGATAGCTCCACCCTTGCGTGTTCGGTATGAGCTCGACCACACCAAACTTCTTAGCGCACTCCAACGGGTCGAGATCCAAGCATTCCGCGAGCTCATGAAGTGTGCTTAGGTATTCGGAAGCGCCCCAAAAGGAGACTCGCGGCCCCAGCTCCAGCGGTGTGTGGTCGAGCAGGTTTCCTTGCGGAGGTCCCCACTCACCGTTTTGGAATTTGTGTAGCGTGAATCCCTCGTTTGCGTCATCGTCCGGTAGGAGCGCGAAGGTCTCCGTCGGCGGGCCCTTTCTGAACTGTTGTGCCACTTGCAAAGCTGAAGACAGGTGCACCGGCGTCTTCCACCAAAGATCGATCGAAAGACGCTCGCCTTCCCCGAGCATTAAGGCGCGCAGACGTCGATGCTCCAAGTCCGCAAGGTTTCGCGTCGGCTGCAAAGATTCACGCTCAGCAATACGCGGCACCGAGTCTAGTGGCTCCAGCTGCGACTCTTCCAGGATCTCGCCCAGCGCGTGCGATTCGAGCCGATAATCCTTTGCCTCGAATCCCGGGTGTATGAACGCGATCTCCTGGTTCGCGAGACCTCTTAGATTTCTATCCATCAAGTAGATGTTCGCCTCCCCGGCCAAACCTGGTCGATGACGACGTACTCGACCTGCGAGCTGAATGATCGAGCGCATCGATGAGGGCTCGACGATCGCCCAGTCGTAGTCGTGGTCTCGTCCGACTTCCGCTACTGGCGATGCGAGCACGACGAAAATCTGATCGCTTTCCTCCTCACCTTCCAGCGCCAATCTGACTTCCCATTGATCGAGAAATGGATCGCGTGTCGAAGACGGTCGCGGATGACGCCTAAGAAGCATGTCGAGTCGCTGTTCGATCTTCGAACGCATTAGAAGCGGATGGCGCGCGTGATAGACGCACACGTGAAATCGTGTCGAAGTCGGTGCGCCGTGGAATGCAATTTCTCGCGCGACCTCGATCAATGGATCGATATTTGCGAACCTCACAAGCCCGATGCTCGTACGTTTCTTCGTGACCTCATCGGAAACATGATGCCGATCGTGAAGCTCGACGATTCGATGGGACAGCCAACGCGCTAGGGGAGCATAGAGTTCTTCACGCTGTTTGGCGGAAAGCTCTATCGGTGCAATCTTTGCGCGCCGACGGGGCATCTTACGGCGAAGGGCGACGATTCTTTTTTCGACGAACGATTGGTGTTGGCGAGCGAAAGTCTCTGGGCTTTCGTGACACGCGGCTTCACAGGAAAACTCGTCGAACCAAGCACAACAGATCGAAAGCGCGGGCCGTTCGCCTCGATGCCGCTGATAGATCATTCGTCCTTCCCGATAGGCATCGAACAAGCCCTGAACGATGGCCGGCGGTAGCGTCGCCGAGGACAACAAGACTCGACTTCCAAAAACGCCGGCCCAATGCACCAGCCTGGAAAGCGCCGGCAGATCGTCTAGATCGAAATCGTCAACCTCATCGAGCACAAGATCCGACGTGAGCAGCCGCAATAGCGGCGCGATCTGATGTCCTCCCCGAGTGCTCTCCGTTGCAGGCACTAAGTGATCTATTGTGCACACCAGCACCGGCGCGTTGACGAGCTTGTTCACCGAGGGATTCGTTGACAGCCAGCGTTGCAGCGGACCGACGTCGAGCGACGATTCAAAATGAACGTAGGTATTTTCGAACAGTAAGTCGGCGGCCGATTCGCTCCCGGAGCGCTCGAGCGAGTCGCTCGATCTGGTGCTTTCAATGAGCTCTCGGATCGCACCGCCTACGAGCACTGCCAAGTCGTCATCCCCAAGACCTAGGCGCTCTCGGTACGCGTCCCCCGTTTGCAGAGTAAGTGTTCGTAAACCCAGCGCGATCGAAAATCTGGCACCGCGCTGGGGATCGGAAAGCCCGTACATGATTCGTCCGTTCGCGAGGGTCTTTCCGCAGCCAGTCGAGGCCATGTTGACGCCAAAGAATCCTTGTTCTGCAGAGCGCCGCTGCAGGCTCACAGCGAGATCGAAGGCTTTGTCTTGCCACCGAAACTCGTCTTGCGTCGCACGGCGCTTGAATCCTTGGTGGCGAGCGATTCTTGGCAGCTCTCGCTCGAGTCTAGGCAGTACGCGACTCAAGCGCCGGGCATTCGATGCGACACCGATAAGATGTTCGTCGAGCCTTTGCTTGCAGCGGCCGGTTTTTCGATCAGTGTTTGCGTAGAGCGGAAAATCAGGGTCGCCGTAGCGAGCGGTACTGTCCTGGCTGGAATAGTAGTGATCCGCGAGCATGAGAACCAAACGCGACAGGTGCATCACGTAAGGATCCTTGAGAAACTCCGCAGCCCGCACAATGAGCTGCGGACGCGCAAGGATCGACTTTGCGCATTCGCTTACTCGTCGACGCCAATCCGCGCTTGCAAACGGTAGACCTCTATCGAATGTCCAGCATGCTGTTTTTTCGTCGTCGTTGGCTCCTTCGCGAGGAGCACTCCATTCAGCAACGATACACGCGGGTAGATAGTCGAAAGCCTCTCGTTTGACACCGCTTCTTGGATAGGGCAAGCGATGATGACTGACGATCAACCAACCGACGACTTGCGCTAATGGTGGAAGCTTTCCCTTTGCGAACGGACTCGTCGCTTTCTGGGCGATGCCATCTCGCACGATACGATTCAACCAACTATCGTCATGTAGTTGCGCTGGATCACTGAGCCGCTGCAACCAGCGCTCGTCGGAGTCTCCGCCGACGAATGCTTCGAAGATCCGTAACGACACCCACTCGTGTCGATAAGCATCAGCACCGTTGGATTGCGATCGGAGTTTTGCTTGAAAAGCGCGGTTTGCCTTACCGATGTCGTGGAAGAGTGCGGCCATCGCGGCTAGCAAGCGAATGTCCTCGACGCGATGCCAGTCATTCTCGTCCGTCCGCCGCAGCACATCTCGAGTTGTCGTATTCGTAGGTACGGCACCATGTGCGTTGAATCTACGGGCATCTCCCACAATCCAGATCAGTTCGCTATGATCGCGGCCGCGAATCCAGTGGCACGCAACCGCTGTGTTCTTTCGTGCGGTTTTCTTGAGCAACCGTCGGAGCGTGTTGAGTCCCTGCTCCGTAATCGTGGTTTGCCATGTCCTTTCGCCGCGGCGCTCGGCAAATTGATCGAGAATCCGTCGGGTTTCAGCAAGCGCTCGTTTGCTGCATTGCGATACCAGCAGCACGTTCACGGCGATGCTCTCCCCAGCGTTCCCGCGATCGACTTGAGCGTATCGATCATGAAGTCGAGCGCTTCGCACCGCGTGAACTGCTCGATACAGGCCTGCCGAAATTGCTGCTCGTCATCTCCTTTGGTTGCCGATAGGAAGGCTTGTGGCAGAACGAGTGCATCCTTGATCAAGTCCGCAGCATCGAAGACGAGACCTCCTCGTCTTGTCTTGCCATGAAGCACAGCAAGGCCATGTGGCAAGCCGAGCACCCATGTCGCTGTGGCACCAAGTCCATATGCGAGGTAGTTTCCGTGATCCAAGAAACGATTTGCGGGGTCGGCACCGGTTCCACGCAGACTTCGTGTGAACTCGCCGTAATTGGTGACATCTGCGGCAATCTTAAACAGCTTCTTCGTGAGCCGAGCTTCTTCTGTTAGAAGATGAGTTACGTCCGGTGCTGCGGTGATCGCGCCGAGGCTTTGCTCGAGCACCCCTTGGAGCACCTTTTCGTCGATACGAAACCCAAGGTCCCTCAAGACACGGTTTTGCAACCACTGTTCTCGGATTTGACTCAACCTCGCGCGCTGAATCATTCGTCCGGCTTCCAGCCGCTGCACATCATCAAACCAAAACCGGATCCAAAGCTGCAAATACTCGGTAGGCCGGTATTCGCTCTGGGGAGAAAACCAAGCAACTTCGAAATCTACTTCGTTTGCGCTGAAGAGAGGGGTACCGCCGCCCCCACAGAAACCGACGAGCACACCTGCCTTTGCCAGCTCCCGCATGGCGGCTTGGGTAACTGACGTTCCCGTACCCAACAAGACAGTTGTCGTATTTGCGATCGGAATATTCCAGTAGAGGGATCGTTTCCCCTCTTCTGTTACGAACTCGACCCGCCCACCGTTCACTAGAACACGGCAATGCTCCAAGTAATAGATGTTCGCCCTTTTTGAATGCAGGATCGATTTCAGATCCGACGGGGAAAGATCATCCATGGAATAGTCTCAGCACGGGTCTGCAAGATTTCCTCTTGCTTATGTATACCGACTATCGAACCAGCCAGCGTCGCAAGACGCCTAATCGATTATCTCATCGGCAATCCCCGCGACTTGCGGGCCGGACGTGTACCAAGGTGGAGTAGTCCACGCCCGATCACCCAAGTGCTGGGGAACGAGTATCAGAGTTCTCACCCACGCGCAATGCTTGCAACGGATCGATCGGTTTCATCGCCCCTTCGGCGGCCACATCCGTCCCTCGACCAACAAAAGGTACTGACTTGAGTATACGCATGTTCTAAAGCGTGTCTGCCTTTTCGATCAACGGATCCGGTGCGCCATGCCTACAATCTAGCAGCACGCATGACCGGGCCCAAACAGCAGACGAAGGTCGTCGTTGTCGATGCGCAGGTCAGCTGTCTTCCTCGAAATAGTCGGAGTCGATCTTCTTCACTTGGTACGTTCGGTCGGGTGAGACGCCAACGTCGAAATCGATCATAAGCTGTGCGAGCTGGGCACCGTCGATAAGTGCCACCTTCGGATCGATGTTTTGAACGTAGGCACGCGCATCAGCAGAGAAGGTTCCGGTGGTAATAAATACCCCCTTTCGCGCCCGCTTTCCGTGAAGCGCGCCGACGAACTTCTGAACTTCCGGTCGACCCACGGTGCCTTCCCATCGCTTGGCTTGGAGATAAACCAGTTCTAAACCTAGCCGATCCTCAGCGATTATGCCGTCGATACCTTCGTCACCCGATCTTCCGATCGCCTCGCTAACGCCGCCTGTACCATCGTAACCCATCTTCAGCAGCAACTCGACAACAAGTTGCTCGAAAAAGCGCGGGCTGACAGTCCGCACGCGACCCAGCAGCTCAGACGCCAATCCCGCCCGAATGCTGAGGTACGCGGCCTCGAGCGCCTCCTCTGGTGTCGTAGCATTGGGCACCTCGGTCGCCGGAGCGGTTGACTCCGGTTCGCGGGAACGAAACTCAAGGAACTCAGGAAAGCGCTCTAAGAACTTGATGTCTATTTTGGCCGGCGGATCTGCCAGAACTTCTCGCCCTCGATCCGTGATCTGAAACTGGCCGCGGCCTGGCGAGGAAAGAAGGCCTCCCCGCTGCAGGTACACCTTGGCCCACGCAACCCGGTTAGCGAAGCGACTCTGCCTCCCGCTGGGCAGAAGTTCCTCTTCCTCAGCGGGAGACAACCCAAAATGCCTCGCCAAGTCTTTGCGAACTTCCGCGAGCATATGCACCTTCCCATCTCCGGCAATCTTCAAGAGGGGCAGCGTAATTTCCTGAAACGTTGGAATCGTCATAGTTGCATTACCACACGATGGCTAACGCCACAGTTCAGCTGCCGCGCGACTACGTGTCCAGCATGCGGTAAACACATAACATAAAGCCGCGCTAGCTTCGCGCATACGATTGTGGTGTCGTCCGGACACCCCCGCATATTGCGCGATTCACGGAAAAATTTGCGCACCCGAGCACGTGGTGCTGACCTATGGTGAGCGCCATTGATAAATCGATCGCTCACCGATGAGCTACGCACGCTAGGATCTGGGACACGCTCTGCTATCACGTCATCTCCAGATGCGTGCGCCGTGTATGGGTTTGGCCTAAAAGGCGGATGTTCCTTGCGGGCCGGTTCCCCGTATTTTCAACCACGATATTGAGCGCAGTTGCAGTATTGCCACCGGCGGCCACTGAGATTCGAGCTGACACCAACGGGCGATTCGCCTCTCGCCAAGAATGAAAAGCCAGTACAAGAGACAGAACCGCGATAGCAACGGAAGCGATACTGATGTAGATCGACAATTGCTGGCCTGTCATGCGTCGTTCATATATTCAGAAGGCTAAGCACCGCGCATAGCGCGTGTGCAAGAGCGGATTGGTATTGCGAGTCGGGCACGCGATGCGCGCGTAGTTGATGCGCTTATCATGGACGCGGCCTCACAACGGCATAAACTTTCGCAGCTCTGCTGGGATCGACTCCCAGCATTCCGCAGAATATAACCAGGACCCGCGCCATCTCCGTCCGAATTCGTAGGAGAGCGCGGTACGCCATGAACGCTCCTTCTCGCGAATGCATGTTGCAGCCGCGGATGGTATCGATGCCCTTCTGGCTCGGCATCGCGTTCGGCATCGACAATCTCCTTGACCGTACCTACGCCGAACACTTGAACCTCGCCGGCTCCGCCGATTTCGGCTATCCGGCAGATCCGGTGCGCATCAATGAGCCTGGACGTACGACGTGGCTCAAGCTGACCTGGAACATGGGAACCAGGTAAGACAGCTCACTCCAAGGCGAGTGCTCCCCTTCTCAGCGCGTGAGCACCACCTTGTCACAAAACGCGTGGCTCGTGCGTCTTACGCTCTGGACACTCTTTTCCAGCGGCCGCGTGTCTGATTGAGTGCTGGCAGTGACGGGGAAACTGCCGGCACTGTCAGCAGATTGCACGCGCGCCGCACAGTAAGAGCGAGACCGCCATGAGCCAGAACGCTGCCATTTTCCAGTCCCTACGTCCACGGCTGATGGGCATCGCCTATCGCATGCTCGGTTCTCGCACCGACGCCGAGGACGTGCTGCACGATGCATGGATCAAATGGCAGGGCTCGGACATCGCGCGCGTCAGATCGCCCGAGGCGTGGTTGACGACCACAGTCACGCGCCTTGCGATCGATCGTCTACGACGGGCGCAGGTCGAGCGAGCGCACTATTTCGGTCCCTGGCTGCCGGAACCGCTGTCCGAGCCCGACATGGAATCGCCCGAGATCGCACTCGAGCGAGAGGAGAGCGTATCGATCGCGTTCTTGACCCTGCTCGAAGCGCTCTCTACCGAGGAGCGCGCCGCGTTCGTGCTTCATGACATTCTGGATGATGACTATGTCGATATCGCCGAATCGCTCGGCAAATCGCAGGTGGCGTGCCGGCAGCTCATCCACCGCGCGCGCGAGAAGCTCACGGCTCGAAAGCGCCGCTACTGGGTGGACGACGCGACGCGTACGCGCATGCTCGAACGATTCATCGCCGCCGCGAATCGTGGCGATCGTGAAGAGCTGATCCAGCTGTTCTCGCAGGATGCGGTCATGATCTCCGATGGCGGCGGCAAGGCGGTTGCGGTTCATCGTCCGCTCATCGGCGCCGAGCGTATCGCGTGGCTGTGGTACGCCGTCGCACGGCGACGCGCGCAGCTTCGTGCAGAGCGCAAAATCGTGCGCGTCAACGGTGAGCCAGCCATCGCGTCCTTCTACAACGGACAGCTGCACTCTGTCGCCACGATCGAGACGGATGGCGAGCGCATCTATGCGTTCTATACGATCGCGAACCCCGACAAGCTGCGCTCGTTCGCTGGTCTTGTCACAGAATCGCAGGGTGCTGCGTCTTCCAGATGAAACCGCCGCATTCGCGGCCATCGTCTCTTCTGGAGGACCGCATGACTGCACGAATTCAGCTCGATCCCGTTCGCCATCGCGAAGCGTTCAGCGCAATGCTCAATCTGAGCGCGACTGTGCGCGCCAAGCTCGATCATTCGCTCTTGCACCTCATCAAGGTGCGCGTGTCGCAGATCAATGGTTGCGGTTTCTGCATCGACATGCATACGAAGGATGCCCGCCTCGCGGGAGAGACGGAGCAGCGTCTTTACTTGCTGGCCGCGTGGCGCGAAGCGACGGTGTACTCGGACCGCGAGCGTGCAGCACTCGAGTGGGCGGAAGCTGTCACACGGCTCGAGCGCCAGCAGGTGCCTGATGAGGTGTACGAGCGCGCACGTCGGTTCTTCAGCGAGGAGGAGCTCGTCGTCCTGACCTTGTGCATCGTTGAGATCAATGGCTGGAACCGGCTCTCGATCGCATTCGCCAAACCCGCCGGCGATTACGGGCCGGGGTCGTTGTCGACAAGCGCCTGATAATTGTGCAGGCCGCATGGAGGTGCACATGAGGGACTCGAAGATACTGCTCATCGCGATCGGCTCGCTACTCGCCGCTGCGAGCTCGAGCGCGGATCGAGGTAATGCGGCTTCCAGCGCCGTCGTGGAGCCGCTTCTCACGCGTACGTTGCCGGAGCTGCCGAACAAGGAGGTCACGATGCTGACGGTCGAGTATGCGCCCGGCGGCGCCTCGCCTCCCCACAAGCATCAGGCGCATACGTTCGTGTATGTCCTGGAAGGCACGATCGTCATGCAGGTGAAGGGCGGGAACGAGACGCGCCTGAGTGCCGGCGAGACCTTCTACGAGTCACCGGCCGACATTCACACGGTCTCGCGCAATGCCAGTGACACGGAGCGCGCGAAGTTCCTGGTGTTCTTCGTGAAGGATCGTGGCGCACCCGCATCAATGCTCGTGGCCGACTGAGCGCGCCTCGACGCGGGATACCCACTAGCGCTGGGGAACTCATCCCATGGAGACGTTAGGCGCTGTCTACGTCCTCCCTGTACATTCACCCAAAGTGAGGACATCCATGCGTGCGGCGGCCCCCAAGGAAGGGGCCTGCCTCGTCGCTCGTCCGTGAGGCCCTCAGCCTGTCCCAATGCGTCCAATGCGCGCCGTGCAGCCCGGCGTACGTCGAGCTCAACCCGCTTGAACAATACTCAGTGATTGATCCAATGCTTGCGCAGCCGCCTTTGCGCTTCTGACGTCGGTTCCGTTTCCGATACTCTTCCAGTCTCCATGTCGAGGCTTAAACCTACTTGCTGCAGCTTCTCTCTCAGCGGCAGCTCGTGTGTCCCTTCAACATGCCGTTCAATGAAGGCTCTTACTTCCGGATAACCGGTGATTTCATATATGTCGTCGAATAGATCATCATCATTGAACGGCTTGTCCTTGCCGTATTTCTTCATCAGGTCCGATACCAGATCCTGGACGCCATAAGCGCCGTTACTCAACCGCCGTAGCTCAATGTCGAGGCATAGATTGATGAGCGCGCCCTTGTAATACACATTCATGTACTCGTCCGGCATGCTCAGCACATTCCTGCTCAATTCTGTGAAGGACACCGAATTGGTGAACTTCCTCATTCCGGCGATCTTGCTTTCAACGACCCGAAAGAACTCTTCCAGCGTCACCATTCTCTGCTTCACTGGCATGTGAATGGTGAAGTACTCCGTCATGCCCTCATACAGCCACAGGTGCTTGGAGAAACTTGGGTTGTTGAAATCAAAACTGGCGATCTCATGAGAATGAAGCCCTAGCGGAATCAGGGTGTGAAAGAACTCATGACTCACCAAATTGAAGACGTTCCTTCTCAGGACCTCCATATCGAGGGGCGCATGCAGTAGCACGAGCGCTGACTGGTTGTGCTCCAGTCCATCTGCAAAATACCTCTCGTCCTCCAGATTCTCGGAATGGTAGATAATGAAAGTATACTTGTCCGTTGCCAGCTTGCCGCCCAAGTACTCCACCTGATTCTTCACAAGTGGAGCGATATGCTGAGCCAGCTCGTTGGCGATTTTCTTTCCTGAGGTCGAATAGGCCGCCACATTAACGGCGATTCCAGGCAGCTTCAGTGTCACGGTATCCGGCGGCGCATACATGATGGGACTGTCGACCAGAGTCCGGTAATTGGGCGCAATATACTGATCCTCACTTCTCGTGGACTTGGTCTTGGTCAGACTGGTCGCGCCATGGAAGCCTTCAGGCTTCATCACGCTGATCCTGAACGGCAGATGCTCGCGCTGCAAGAAGTATCCGAAGATGGAATTCGCATTGAGAATGTAAACAGCGTCATCGAAGTGACTTTCGGAAGAGCGGTAAGGCCTGATGTCCTGAAAGTCGAAACTTTCCCAACCGTCACTCACCTTATACTCGATGGTGATGCTTCTTCTCGCTCCTTTGACGACCCAGCAATTGGTATCGAGCCGATCCACGCTGAGCGCGTGACCTCTAGCGTCGAAAGCGTTGAGACCACTTACGAACTTTCCATAGTCGAGTGCGTCGTAAACGCCAGGCACGATCTTGGGCAAGCAGAAGTAGCTGGGGTCGGACAAGTGGCCGCGAAAAGCCAGCTCAACGAAAAGCTCGTCGTTGTCAATCTCATTGAGGTTGATTTTGTACTCGTATACCGATCTGGACGGATGGAGTCCCGAGCATCCAGCGAATGAGATCAGTATCGAGCAAAGTACAGCAATCGCTCTATTCATATCAGATGAGATTCATTCGTCGCATCGCGGGTTCAGGTGTGAGACATCGGCGACGTGATCTGCCTTCCGGCGGCACCGTCGTGACTGAGTAAGTGGATCACGTCCGTGTGACTTCGCGTGAGATGCATCTACGCCTGCCAGGACGACGTCTTGGCGAACGGGACGTCACCTAGGGAAAATCCGGCTCAGCACCCGCCAGCTCAACCCGCGCTATTGACCAATACCCGGCGTGCCATGTTTTGTTTCAGCAACGGGGCCTGACGCTTCTCAATCCATACGGTGATATGTTTTGATTTAGGATGATTCAGGAACCCACCTCACACCAGGAAGAGATAAGAAATGCAAAAGTTCTGGACAAAGCGAGCGTTTGCGGGAACAACACCCGTTCGTTTGATGGCAGTCGGATTCGCCTTGGCCGCGATGCTTACATCGCCCGTCCAGGCGCAAGACGACAAGATGACCCCCATCCCCACGCCACCGCAGCCCGATGCGATCGAGCTCGGGACCGGGCCGTTGCCGGGCGCGAAGAATCCGGAAACCTGGCACAAGCAGTACGGCAGCCACTTCGCGCGGAATGTGACCATTGCGACACTTACACCTTTTCTTCCGGATCCGGCTAAGGCGAGCGGCGCTGCCGTTATCGTCGCCCCTGGCGGAGGTTTCCGTACCCTGTCCATGGAGAACGAAGGCTGGAACGTTGCCCGCGCGCTGGCCGAAAAAGGTGTTGCCGCCTTCGTCCTCAAGTACCGCCTGATCCAGACACCCGCCGACATGGACGAGTTCGAGCAATCCATGCGGCAAATGTTCTCCGGCAGTGCGCAACCGCCGCGCCGCCCCGATCCTGACGAGATGCTGGCCAGCATCGCTCCGCAGCTCGAAGACGCTCGCGCTGCATTCGCGCTGATCCGCAAGCGTGCTGCGGAGTGGCGTATCGACCCGAACCGGATCGGCATGGTTGGCTTTTCTGCTGGCGCGATGCTGACGATGGCGACCGTGATGGCCGGCGGGGATGCGAAGCCCGCTTTCATCGGCAACATCTACGGTCCGTTGATGTCGATGGAAGTGCCGTCTGATGCGCCGCCTCTATTTGTCGCCCTGGCCGCCGACGATCCTTTCTTCGCGAACGCAGGCTTCGGACTCATCGAGAGCTGGAGAGCTGCGAAGCGTCCCGTGGAGTTTCATCTCTATGAACAGGGTGGCCATGGGTTCGGAATGTATCCGAAGGAAACGACGAGCACCGGCTGGTTCGATGCCTTCGTGCGCTGGATCGGAATGCACGGCATGCTGAAGCGAGTTGCCACGGAGTAATGCACTGCACGGCCGACGCGCGCAACGCGCGTCGGCTGACTCTATGGCAACTGCCACTGATAACACCCCAAACGCCGCCACATCTTTTCCGTAGGAACAGGCAACCGCGCCATAACGCGCGGACCACCGTCCCAAGTGCAATGCCCTGCGCCAACACCCCGAAGAAAAATCAACATTCTCACGCTTGCATGAGCAATGTCGTGATCTCGCGCTCGAGACCGAACACCACAGCACCGAGAAGTGCAATCGCAGTCCAGCTAGGCGAAGATGTCGATGCAACCTCACTCTCCATTCCTTAGCAACCGATCTGTCCGCCACACGATCTGAAGCTCTTCACTGCCACCGTTGAATGTCAGCGCTCCACGCAGCGATGGCCTGCGAGGAGCTGGTCACGCCACGTTGTGCCTGTCGTGCACGAAAAGAACCATGATTCCTGAAACCCTCTACTGAGGCACCCGTGCCCGTGATGTCACACTCCGGGCGGCTCTGCGGTCATGTCTTTCGGTATGACCGTACGTTCCACGAAGCTCATGATGATCAAGGATTCCTCTGCCGTTTGCGTGGCTATTGTCTATCACACCGGCTATGGCCATACCGCTCGCCAAGCGGAGGCCGTTAGACAAGGCGTGGAGGAAGTAAACGGCGTCACATCGCTTCTTATGTCAGTGGAAGAGGCAGAAAACCACTGGGAGGCGCTTGCGGCGGCGCAGGCCATCGTGTTCGGCACGCCGACCTACATGGGCGGACCGTCGGCGCGGTTCAAAGCGTTCCAGGACGCCACCTCCCGTGCCATCATGGCGAAAGGCTATCGCTGGCGAAACAAGCTCGCTGCAGGATTCACCAACTCAGGTGCGCGCGCCGGCGACAAGCTGGCCACGCTGATCCAGCTGGTGATTTTCGCCGCTCAGCACGGCATGCATTGGGTCAATCTGGATCTGCCTCCGGCCAACAACTCCAGCTGTGGATCGGAGAACGACTTGAACCGGCTTGGGTTTTGGCTCGGCGCCGCGGCTCAGTCAAATGTCGACGAAGGCCCCGATATCGCTCCTCCGGAATCTGACATCGCAACGGCGCGTTATCTTGGCAGGCGCGTTGCCTTGGTGACCTTGCAGTTCGTCCGGGGCCAGCAACTCGTACCCATGACGACCTGATAGCACCCGGTTCCTCAGCTCTTCGGAGATCGCCTGTGCAGCCCGACAAGCTTTTCTCCGCCCTGCGTCCTAGCCTGATCCGATTGGCCTACCGCATGCTCGGATCCGTCAGCGACGCCGAAGACATCGTTCAGGAAGCCTGGATCCGGTGGGCTAGGTCGAAGCTCGATGCGATACGAGAGCCCGCCGCCTGGCTCACGACCACCGTGTCCCGGCTCTGTCTCAATGAGCTCGAGTCTGCGCGACGCCAGCGGGAAACCTACATCGGCGTCTGGCTGCCGGAGCCCATCATCGAGGATGACGATGCAGAATCCATGGACGACATCACGCTGCCATTGATGATGGCCCTCGAGCGGCTGTCGCCACTGGAGCGCGCGGCTTTCCTGCTCCACGACGTTTTCGGCATGAGCTTTGACGAGATCGCCTATGTCATCGAGCGTCCCGCCACGGCATGCCGCCAGCTCGCGAGCCGTGCGCGGAAACACGTCAGGGCGGCCCGTCCACGTTTCCCCGTCAGCAAGGAACAGGGGCGAAAGATCGCCGCCGCCTTCTTCGCCGCGTCACGCAAGGGAGATCTGGAGAAAATCCGATCACTCCTGGCTGACGACGTGGTCGCCTATGCCGACGGCGGCGGCAAAGCGCCGGCATCGATGCATCCGTTGGTCGGCATCGACGCAGTCATGGCGCGCCATGCGCAGCTCGCCCTGGAATTCAAAACATCACCGTCACGACTCGTCCGTCACGTAAACATCAACGGACTTCCCGGCTTCATTACGATTGAGGGAGGCGGGATCGTGCAGACCACGGGTCTGTTGATCTCGGAAGGCCGCATCTCGGCCATCTACATTACTAGGAACCCCGACAAGCTGCGGCACCTATGATGAGCACGGGCGTCAAGAACGCCGTTTTGAGTGGCAGGGAACGCTCGTTGACACTCCTTCCACCGACCCAGATGAGCGCGACCACCAGCGTCGCAACTACATTGCCCGCCGGGTAAGCTCAAACCCAGTCTTCACCGCGCGCCGCAAGGAGATAGAAGACCACGGCGACCGGCACGCTCAGGAAGGCGCCTTCGAACCAGATATAGAACGGCGATCTCGTCGTCCGCGGCCCCAGCAAGTGCATGAAGCCACAAGCACACGAGATCAGCTGCGCAACCAACAGAAGCGTCGGTAGATGAAGCCGCATAACGATCGGCGCGATCGCGCCGGAGAGCAAGACTCATCCACGTCAGCTTAATACGTTCGCTGTCAGTGCTTGGCTTGCGTTCGCGACGTTGTGATCCGGCTCACAGCGCCTCGTCTGCGACCGTGCGGTTGCGCTCTAGAACCCTGACCACGGATCAGCCGATATCTGCACATCTGTGGCTAATCGGCTCGCATGCTGCATTGGCCAGACCACCTCTGTGCGGCGATCCGCAGGCACTTCCTGGAACACTCAGTTCGAACACGCGTCATGCAACTGAACCGACTCATCCGATGTCGGCATTACTTGGAGGTTTCAATGAGCAAGTCGCCTGGACATCGCAAATGGCCGGATCACCACGTTCGCGAAACTCACGTGCCCGAGCGAATGCAGGCGCGCATTGCCGGTCAGGTGCTGGCGGATTCCCGAGACGTGATTCGCGTGGACGAGGACGAACATCTTGCGCGGTACTACTTCCCACGGAACGACGTGAATTTCGCAGCGCTCGAACGGACGAGCACCACTACGGAATGTCCCTTCAAGGGCAAGGCAAAGTATTTCAGCGTGCACGCAAATGGCGGCACGTTACCGGATGCCGCCTGGACATACGAGACGCCTTACGAGGAGCACGCAGACTTGAAAGAACGCATTGCCTTTTATGAGGACAAGTACCCAGAGATAGAGGTGAGCGTGGTATAGCTACCACGAGTTCTCTTGTGGCGGTCTGCCTTTCGGAGCAGCTGCGACCTGTGACCGAGCGCTAGCCAGTGCGCGCCACCGCGTATTTCCAATCGCAGGGAGCAGCCTATACTGCTCCCGCTTATGAAGCCCGTCACCTTCAAGTCCATGCGTTTGCATCGGCCTGGCGAGCCGCTCGTGCTGGAGGAGCGCACGGTCAATGAGATACCCGCAGGTCAGGTACTCTTGAAAGTGCTTGCGTGCGGCGTCTGCCGCACCGATCTGCACGTCGTGGACGGCGAGCTGCCGGATCCGCGGTTACCGATCGTGCCCGGTCACGAGATCGTCGGCGAGGTGGTCGCGTGCGGCAGCGGCGTGGACCTGACGCCCGGCACTAGGCTGGGCGTGCCGTGGCTGGGATACACCTGCGGTGAATGCAGCTTCTGCACGCACGGACAGGAGAATCTTTGCGACCGTGCCCAGTTCACGGGCTATCAACGGGATGGCGGTTATTCCGAATACGCTCTCGCTGACGCCCGATACTGCTTCGAGCTGCCGGATACCCTCGATGCCGCGCATGCAGCTCCCCTGCTCTGCGCCGGCCTGATCGGTTATCGCTCGTGGCGGTTCGTGAGCGATGCGCAACGCCTCGGCATCTATGGCTTCGGTGCCGCAGCACACATCGTCGCGCAGATTGCCCGCTGGAAGGGACAGGATGTCTATGCGTTCACGCGCCCCGGCGACGTCACCGCACAAGAGTTCGCAAAGTCGCTCGGTGCCCGATGGGCAGGCGACAGCGATCAATTGCCGCCTGAAGAGCTCGACGGCGCAATCATCTTTGCGCCAGTGGGAGCGCTCGTGCCTCTGGCCCTGCAAGCCCTACGCAAGGGCGGCACGTTAGTCTGCGGCGGCATACACATGAGTGACATCCCGGCGATGCCGTACTCGCTGCTCTGGGGAGAACGTACGATTCGATCGGTTGCGAACCTCACGCGTCGCGACGGAACGGAGTTTCTCGCGATCGCCGGCGAGATTCCTGTTCGCACGGAGATCCAGACATTCCCGTTGACCGATGCGAATACAGCGTTGAGCCGACTGCGTGACGGGCAACTCACCGGTGCGGCGGTGTTGATTCCCCAGCCTTGACGCTGTGGCGCACTGAGCGCCTTTGCTGTTGAAGATCGCGAGCGCGTGGCGGAATCAGTCCGTCATCCTTTGATGACCACCACCGGCTCGAGGCGGGCAACCTTGCGCGAGAGCCCAGCGCGATCTGCGGCGTCGACGACCGCATGGATGTCTTTGTAGGCACCTGGTGCTTCTTCCGCGACACCGCGCATGGAGGGGCTACGAACCAGGATGCCGCGCGAAGAGAGCTCATCGATGATCTGTCGGCCGCTCCAAGTTCGCTTTGCTTGCTGACGGCTGAATGCCCGGCCTGCACCGTGGCACGAAGAGCTGAACGATAGGTGCTCCGCCTCTGCGGTTCCGCACAGCACATAGGAGGCGGTCCCCATCGAGCCACCGACCAACACTGGTTGCCCGACCTCGTTCAGCGGCGCGGGGAGCGCTGGGTGCCCCGGGCCAAATGCACGAGTGGCACCTTTGCGATGCACGTAGACCAGTTTCTCCTGTCCGTCGACGACGTGGCGTTCGGCTTTGCAGGTGTTGTGCGAGACGTCGTACAAGAGCGTGAGCTGCGCCGACGGCAGCACGCGCGCGAAAGCTTCCCGCGTCAGGTGCGTGATGATCTGTCGGTTTGCGAGCGCGCAGTTCGTCGCCGCGGCCATCGCGCCAAGGTAGGCTTCACCGATCGGCGAGCGGATGGGCGCGCAGGCCAGCTCGCGATCGGGCAGACGTATGCCGTACTCCGCAGCGACAATGGCCATATCGCGCAGGTATTCGGTGCCGATCTGATGACCGAGCCCGCGGGAGCCACAGTGAATCGTCGCGAGAATCGCACCTTGAGAAAGCCCATATACGGCTGCAATCTTCTCGTCGTAGATCTCCACGACGTGCTGAATTTCGAGATAGTGGTTGCCGGAGCCGAGCGTGCCCATCTGATCTCGCTGACGCGCGCGTGCACGCTCCGACACACACTCCGGGTCTGCACCATGCATTCGACCACGTTCCTCGATACGCTCTAGATCCGCTTGCTCGCCATAGCCCTGCTCGACCGCCCATTGAGCGCCGCCGGTCAACATGGCGTCCAGCTCTGATTCGCTGAGCCTGATTCGACCGGTGCTGCCGACACCGGCCGGGATGTCGCGAAAGAGCTGATCCGCGAGCTCCTTCTTCTTCGGCTCGACATCCTCCAGCGTCAGCCCTGTGTGCAGCGTTCGCACGCCGCAAGAGATGTCGAAGCCTACACCTCCGGCCGAAACGACGCCGCTTTCGTTCGGATCGAATGCCGCAACCCCACCGATCGGAAAGCCGTAGCCCCAATGCGCATCCGGCAACGCGTAGGATGCGCGGACGATGCCTGGCAACGTCGCGACATTGCAGACCTGCTCGTAGACCTTGTCATCCATCTCGCGCACGAGCGCCTCGTCGCCATAGATGATGCCGGGCACGCGCATCGCTCCAGAAGGCTCGATGCGCCAACAATGCTCGGAGACACGCTCGAGCCGACTCACATCCACGGCGGATTCACCTCAAACGTCCACGACACATTGCGCAAGCCACGAGCCCTCCGGTTGCTGCGCCACTTGCAAACATGTGAACGTCGCTCCTTTGACCTCCACGATGGGCGCGTGCTTTGCCACGTCAACCCGCTCGCCTTGCGCGACAGCATGTAAGCGATCACCGTCGATCTCGACCCGGTACCGGCTGAAGAGCATGCCGTGGGCGGACATTTCGTAGATGACGGCATTCAAGAAATCGACGAGCAGCAGCTCCAAGTCTGGTGCGGCGCAACGAATCTCGGTCGACTCTTGTAGAGCGACGTCCTGCGGGTCCGTGATCGCCGCCGTCAATGCGAGTGCTGCCTGCTCGAAGGCTTCGGCAGGCGAAACGCCGATGCCGCGCAGGCCGATGTCCGCACCATGCGAGAAGTGCTCGTATCGAGCGCGGCTCATCGGATACACACGCAGGTCATCATCGACGTGTTCGCTCGCCCGAAGCCTTCAGATTCGGGATCAAGCAGCTTTGACTTCGATGCGCTTCGCTTGATCCTGAGCCTGCTTGGTCTTGGGCAGGTCTATCGTCAGCACACCCTTCCGGTACGTCGCTGTGATCTTGTCGGCATCGACGTCGGCGGGCAGCTCAATGCTGCGTCTGAAGTATCCGTATGCACGCTCGCGTCTGTGCACGTCCCTATCCTTCGTCTCTTTCTCTTCCTTCTTCTCGCCCTTGATCGTCAACGTGTGATTGCGCAGCGTTACCTCGAAATCCTTCTCGTCCATGCCCGGAAGCTCGACATTGAGATGGAAAGCCTGATCGTCCTCGGTCATGTCGAGCTGCGGCATGATGTCGCCGCCCATCGGCTCGACTGCCAGCGACGGCCATCTGCCGCTCCACATCTCATCGAACAAACGATCGATGTCTCGATGCAGCATGTCGATCTCACGACGCAGGCTTCCGAAGAAACCATCGTCGCGCCGCCACGGAAGAAGACTGCCGCTGCGACGCCAAGGAATGAGCTCTCCTCTTGCCATGACTACCTCCTCAGTCGGTGGGTTGGTCGGTGTATCCGATGCGAAGCACCGCGCATGGACTACGGTTCGGATTGCGTTCGTTCTGCGCCAGCAAGCTAACGCTGCGCGTCGAACCGTTCGATACGAACCTTCCCGTAAATATCGGTGGCGAGCTCGTGCGAGTTGTCTGTGCTGTCACACTCATCGTCGTGCGTGTGGATCGTGTCTGCGCTCGATGACTGCTCACAGCAACATTGCTGTGGAGCTCGCAACGCATCGGGCGGCGCTGGTGGTAAGCGCTCGGCCTGTAGTCCGATGCGGGTGGTATGCGCGTGATGTGCAAACCCAGGTCCACAGAGATGGCGAATGGACGCGTAGTCTTGGGCCTTCTGGGCGCGATCTCCGGTTCATGCTCGACAGGCGTTGCAAGCGGGCTTGCAACCGAAGATCTCCGCTAGTCCGCTTGCGGCATCTCCGAGTGGCACGCCCTGCAAACCCACGGCACCCTCAACCGCTTTATGCGTCGGACTTACTAAGCGTTCATGTCCTCCAGCAAACCGCAGACACAGCGTCGTTTCGATATCGTCGTCATCGGGGCCGGGCCGGCGGGTCTGTCGTTCGCGTTGGCGCTCGAAGGGACCGGCATGAGGGTCGGCATCATCGATCGACAGCGACTGGATCAGCTCGCACAGCCGTCCTTCGACGGACGCGAAATCGCGCTCACCCACGCTTCTGTCGAGCGTCTGCGCAGGCTCAATGTCTGGTCGAGCATCTCGTCGGAGGAGATCTCCCCGCTGCGTGTCGCGCGGGTACTGAATGGTGCTTCGTCGGAAGGCTTGGACCTGCGCCCGGCGACAGACACGATGCCGCTCGCCCGCTTCGTCTCCAATCATGTCATCAGGCGCGTCCTGTACGAACGCGTGCTGCAAGCCCGCGACGTCGAGCTACTCTGCGGCGAGCGTGTCATTGCGATTCGGCCGGCCGTGCACGACACCGAGGTCGAGCTGAGCGGCGGAATGCGTCTGCGCGCATCATTGGTCGTCGCCGCCGACAGCCGCTTCTCCGAGACGCGCACAGCGATGGGTATCCCGGCGCGCATGCGGGATTTCGGCCGCACCATGACGTTGTTCCGTGTCGAGTGCGATGAGCCGCATCATGGCGTGGCTTACGAATGGTTCGACTATGGGCAGACCGTCGCCCTGCTACCACTCAACGAGGGGCGACGCTCGGTTGTCCTGACTTTGCCGACGCACGAGATGCGGCGCCTTCTCACGCTCGACGATGCGCGATTCGATCGGGAGATCGAGCGGCGGCTCGCACCGAGAGGGCGAATGCGACGCATCAGCGAGCGTTTCAGCTACCCGATCATTACGGTGTACCCGAGCCGTTTCACTGCCCCGCGCTATGCGCTGATCGGCGACGCTGCCGTTGGCATGCATCCCGTCACTGCTCACGGGTTCAACCTTGGATTGCTCGGCGCAGCCACGCTCGCGCAGCTGATCGCCGACGCCGCGGCACGAGGCGGTGACATCGGCGCTACAGAGGTATTGGCCACGTACGAACGCAAGCATCGGCGCGCGACGTTGCCTTTCTACCTGGCGACCAACACCATCGTCTCGCTCTACACGAGCGAAGAGCTGCCGCTGCGCATCGCGCGCGACGCGATCCTGCGGCTGAGCGACCGTGCCGCACCGTTCAAGAGTCTGCTCACGGCGTTTCTGACCCGTGGAGCGGCTGAGGTAGAAGGCTTGGGGCGCGGAGCTTGGGGCCTGGGGCGCCGTTAATGACTTGCCGCCGCCAGTGTCGTTGCGGCTTGTAATCTGCAGGACGTGAGCCACACGTCGAGAAGGCAGAGGTCGCGCGTGCATCCATCCTAATTGCCTATAGGTCAGCGCGTAGTGACTCCGAATTGCTCGATCACCTCCCTGAGCTGCACGTGCCCTTTGCAAGCGCCGCTGCCCGCTACGGTCTCACCATTCTCCAGCGCGGTCGCGTAGACCACAGCCGGATCGGCCTCCAGGCGTCGGCGCAGGGTATGAAGCTTCGGCCAGCGCGCCGGGTCGGCGACCTCGTGAAACTCCAGCCAACGTGCCACACCAAGCAACAGCGCGTCCGCCAGCGTCGGACGATCGGCAATCAAGCACTCCGTATCGCCGATCATCTCCTCGAGCCTGTCGTGCCGCTCGATGACCGCGCGGCGTCCCCACTCTCTCAAGCACGACTGCACGTCTGGATTCGGACGCTCCATCTCCAACGCTGACCAGAGCGGACTGAACGCGGCAGTAAAGCCGGTATTGATGAAAGCCATCATCTGATGCATCCGATCGGCGTCGCGTGAGAGAGGATCGAAGCTGATGCGCCGTTGTGAATCGCGCGCCTCGAGCCACGCGCCAATGGCCATCGTCTCGGTGAGCACCTCTCCTTTGTCGGTGATCAGCACCGGCGTCTCGGCACGCGGATTGATGCGTCGATAGGACGGCTCACGCATCTCCCCGAGCATGTCAACGCGGCACAGCCGATGCGGCAGTCCCATCCACTCGAGCGCCACTACAAGTCCGAGGGAGCTCCCCAACGGAAACCCATAGAGCAAGATCGGCACCATTTTGCGACATCTCCCTTACAGGTGGTCTCGATTACAATCGATGCGCACCGTACGGACAGCCATCGTCCGAGTAAATAACGCACATTTTTGTAACCAGCCGCACGATGAAGGATCTCGTCTCCCGCTGCCCGATCGAAGAAGTCATGCAAGTGCTGAGCGGACGTTGGCCGACGTTGCTGATTTATTATCTGAGGGACGGCACGAAGCGCTTCAGCGATCTGCGCCGCGACAACCCGACCATCTCACACAGGATGCTGACGCTCGAGCTGCGCAGGCTCGAGGAAGCGGGCATCGTCCAACGCACTGAGTTCGAGGGTTATCCGCGCCGAGTCGAGTACGAGCTCACACCCGCAGGAAAAGAGCTCGTGCCACTCATCGATGCGCTGGGCGATTGGTGGGAGAAGGTCAGCGGACGGGATGCGTGCGACAACACAAGTGCATCAGCACCATTTGCAGGCGGCGTTGTCATTGACGACTGACGTGCAGTCATACACACAAGGTTTGTATGTGGCGCGAGATTCTTCTATGGCTGTTCGTGCTCAACCTTGGCATCGGATCGGTGCCGGCCTCTATGAGCATCGTGTCGTCATCTCCAAGTGGCACGACGTTCCACCGGCCGAGTGGCCCAACACGGGGCTGATGTTCTGGGCATACGTCACCACCGTGCCACTCACCTTGCTGACACTCTTGAATGCGTTCGCTGCGTGGACCGCTCCGATGCCAATGCGGACGTGGTATCTCGCTTCCGTGATCGTGATCGCTGTGGAGCGAGCAGCGACGCTCGCCTACTTCATGCCGGCGATGTTACGGCTGATGCGTATGAACCAAGGACCCGAGGTTTCGGCCGGCCTCACCAAGTGGCTGGGAATGAATCACGTGCGTCATCTCTTGACGCTGCTCGGCTGGCTCGCCGCGTTGCGTGCGTTCTCGCTGCTCGCTTAGCCGAAACCTCGGGTGCGTGCTCAGTGGCCGCCGAAGCGCCAGCCCACGCTGACCCCGAGCACCAGCGGATCGATGGCGACCGTGCCGATGGACGCACCGAACAGCTTCGCGCGTGTGTCGATGTCGATCCAGCGTGCATCGATATTGATGAACCAGCTGTCATTCAGCATGAAGTCGGCACCGAGCTGACCGGCAAACCCGAAAGAGGAATCCAATGACAGCTTTTCGTCGGCGAGCGCGCCGCGAGTCTTCTCGTCGAAGAAGATCGTGCCGTTCACACCGACACCGATGTAGGGACGAATCTTCGCCCTTGGTGCCAGGTGATACTGAACGCTCACTGTCGGCGGCAAGTGACGCGTCTTCGCCACCTTGCTGTTGTCCGCTCGCAGATGAATATCATGCGAAAACGGCAGCGCACCCAGCACCTCAACACCCCAGCGCTCGTTGTATAGGTACGTAACGCCGAAGGACAGACTCTCGGCTGAGTCCACGCTCACGACAGCGTGATTGCCGGATTTCGGATCCACCGCATGAACGCCGCCGCGCAGCAACCATTCACCGGCATGCGTCGCGCTACTCATGGCAAGCAATGTCGCACCGGTTAGCACGACCGCCGCAGCCTTCGATCCAGTCAAGTGATTTCGCTAGCTCACAGTGTTCTCTCATGGAAGCAATCGACGGGGTCATGTTATCGATCGTCCTGGCGACGCCGGTTGACATTCGTCAACCCGCACACTCGCGCCATCTGCGTGCTCGACCCGTGGAAGTACGGTGTCGATCAGGTCACCAGCGCGGTGTAACTTCCGCGCACCGTGTCCAGACTGAACCGTCGTCGATCGTCACATGCGCACGTTGCCGATTGCGCCGACTGCACCGCTTCGCATCGTTGTTGGGAGCAACCGCTACCGGCACGCGCTGGGTTCCTCGTCAAGCGCCACGCCGTATTCACGACCGGCACCTCGTTATTCCAGCAAGGCGAGCGTTTCAATGCGGTTTACATCGTCATATCCGGATGCATGAAGCTACGGGAAACCGACGAGACCGGTGCCGAGCACATCGTTGCCGTGAGGCTGCCTGGCGAGCTCGTCGGGTTGGAAGGCTGGGCGAGCGGTCGTTACCCACACGGTGCCGTCGCGGCGATCGACACCAAAGTCTGCCAGCTCCTGTGGCCGTACACGAACGGTTCCGTGCGGTCTTACGCTCTGCTGGAGCAGCTGCTCAAGAAAGCCGCGCGACAGCTCGAGCACTCGAGCCACATTTGGATGAGCCTGCCGGCCGTCGAGCGAGTGGCCGCCTTTCTCGCTTACTTCGCTCAGCGCACCGGAATACCGTTCGAGCTGCCGCTCACACGCGCTGAGGTGGGATCGTTGCTGGGGCTTGCCGAGGAAACGGTCGTGCGCGCTCTCGCAACCTTGCGTGCACAGCGACGCCTGCGCATGCAAGGTCGCCGCATCGAAGCGATCAGCCGCGGCACACCGCTGCGCAGCGCCGGCGCCATCAGCGCTACGGATCGCCTCATCTAGACGCTCGCGCCATCGTCTCGACTCGTGCGCAGGGCGAATCCTCACCCCGCCTAGGGAAGCGGACACTTGCTGATTGCAGTGCGCCGCACTCAGACTGCCTGTTCGTGAGCGTGCGAGCGCAGCTCGGGGTCGGAGGCGTCGTAGGAGAGCATCATGGCAACACAAACGGTTCAGCAGGTCGTGGATTATTTTAGATCGCATCCAGATGTCGCGAAGAAGGCGGCGCAATTCATCAACACCAACCCGGAGCAAGTGAAGGAAGTATTGAGAGACGCCGCAGACGAACGCGGTTGGGACCTTTCGCGCCTCGACATGGCAGAGCTCAAGGCCGAGCTCAGCAAGTTCACCCACTAAACGATCAATCGGCTTCCCCTCAGCCGCGCTCGCACTCGCACGCTCACGGATGTCTACAGCGCGCCCCTGGTGCGCTGCGTGGGTGGCTGCCGTCGCTGCTCTGTGCCCGCCACTACTGCGACTGCGTGCCCCTTCATGGCGATCTGCCTCCATCGCTGCGCGTGAACTTCAGCGATAAGCGTGCACAGCCCATCGCAAAGCACCACGACACGCCGTCATCGGCTACTATCTGGCACACTTCTGCGTCCTAGAGGCTGCGGCGCTCATCCCGCATCGGAGCTCCAGATGAAGAAGATTCTCGGTCGCTACGGCACCCAAGTCGGCCATTGGGTTGGCGACGGCTTCCCTGTTCGCTCGCTGTTCTCGTATCACAGCCTCGGTGCACGCATCAGTCCGTTCTTGCTGCTCGATTACGCTGGGCCGTATCGTTTCGAGCCTACAACGCGACGGCGCGGCGTCGGCCAGCATCCGCACCGCGGCTTCGAAACCGTCACGATCGTCTATGAAGGAGAAGTCGAGCACCGCGACTCCGCCGGCAACGGCGGCATCATCGGCCCTGGGGACGTACAGTGGATGACCGCCGCCAGCGGCATCATTCACGAGGAATATCACTCGCCAGCCTTCGCGAAGAGCGGCGGTTCGTTTCGAGTCGTCCAGCTGTGGGTCAACCTACCCGCAAAATACAAGATGGCGCCGGCCGGCTATCAAAGCATTCTGTCGAGCGACATTCCCGTGGTGCCGTTGGACCGGGGCAGCGGCAGAGCGCGCATCATCGCGGGCGAGCTCGCTGGTGCAAGAGGTCCAGCGAGGACATTTACTCCGATCAACGTCTGGGATGTGACCTTGGCAGCCGATACAGATGTCGCGTTCGATCTGCCCGAAGGTCACACCTCGATGCTCGTCGTGCTCAGCGGTCGTATCAACGTCGGCGACGTGCACGGCATCGGAGAGGCCGAGGTGCTACTGCTCGATCGCGACGGCAGGCAAATCGCGCTTCGCAGCGACGCCGACACGGAGCTGCTCGTACTCACAGGCGAGCCGATCGACGAGCCCATCGTCGGCTATGGCCCGTTCGTCATGAACAGCGAGGCGGAGATCCGGCAAGCAATCGAGGATTTCAATAGCGGTCGCTTCACTCGGCACGCAAGCGAGTCACGCGCGAGCCATACATGACAACGTGCTCGTGATTTTTCTCGGCAAGAAAGCGAGCCGTAAACAATGGCTGGCGCTGGGGTTGAGCTATCTAGGCATCATCGTGGCATTTGGTGGTGATGTCACCGTCAGCGGCCCGCAAGCCGTCCTCGGCGCGGCCCTCGTCTTCGCCAGCGCCGTGAGCTATGCGGTCTATCTGGTCATGAGCGGCGAAGCCGTGCAGCGACTCGGCGCGCCCAGGATCACAGGTGCGGCGACCAGCATTGCCTGCGTTCTCTGCATCGCGCAGTTTTTCATTCTGCGCAAGCCCACTGGATGCGTTCGTCGCGCCGGAAGTCGTTTGGCTCGTGCTCTTGAATGCGGTTCTCCGCACATTCTGTCCGGTGCTGCTCGTCATGATGGCGATCGAGCGCGTGGGCGCCGCCGTCACCGCGCACGCCGGGCATGATCGGCCCGATTGCGACAATTCTGCTCAGCGCTGCGCTGCTCGATGAACAGCTCACGATCCCCATGATAGTCGGCACGGGTCTCGTGCTCGGCGGCGTATGGGCGCTTGCCCGTGCCGCGAAGGATGAGCAGGCTCGTGCCACAAAATGAGTGGCACAATGAGTGTCGAACCTCAGCTATTCGAAGGCGGCTGCACTGGTCGCGCGTAGGCATGCCGCGCATCCGCATCTGATCCGTGGCCTGCGCGGCGTGCAACGGCGCGAATGCGCGCGGCTCTATTGCGGCACGAGCACCGCGCGACCGGTGATCTGACCCGACTTCAGCTTGCTATAGACGTCCGCCGCTTGGCTGAGAGGATACTCGGTGACGTCGGCATGGATTCTGCCTTCACGCGCCATGGCGATGACTTCCATGAGCTCGATGCGTGAGCCCCAGTACGGAATACTCACAGACGTGCCGTAGGGCGTGCTGCCATGACGGAAGTCGTGGCGACCACCGCCCAAGCCGACGATGGTCCATAGACTATTGCGACCGAGAAGCTTCACGCCAAGATCCATCGTCGCTTGGACACCGACGCAGTCGAGCACCAACGCGGCACCGCGTGGACCGGTAATCTCTTGGATCCGCTCGGCGGCTTCGTCGATGTGACGGTTGTTGACGACATCATCCGCGCCTAACTTCTTGGCGTGCTCGAGCTTGGTGTCGTCGATGTCCGCGGCAATGATGTGCACGGGTGCGAGCGCGCGCAGCAGCTGAATCGCCATGTGGCCAAGCCCGCCTACACCGATCACCACGGCGGTGGTGCCCGCATGCAAGTTGGGTAGCGCGCGCTTGATGGCGTGATACGGCGTGAGTGCCGCGTCGCTCAGCGGTGCAGCCTTGGCAGGAGGCAAGTCGCCGAGCGGGACGAGCAGCCGCGCAGAGGGCACGAGCATGTACTCGGCCATGCCGCCGTCGAGCCCCAGGCCGCCGCCGAACCCTTCGATCTGCGCCCAGTTCTCGCAGTAGTTCTCCATTGACAGTTGACAGGCGTGACACCGCCCGCAGCCCCACGGTCCATAGACGGCAACCGCATCGCCTTCTTTCAATCCCGTCACGCCCTGCCCCAGCTCGGCTACCCAGCCGGCGTTCTCATGGCCGAGCGTGAATGGCGGCACGAATCCGAAGTCCTCCTCCATCACGTGGAGGTCCGAGTGGCACACGCCGGCACCTCCGATCTTGATCAGCACCTGACCCGGTCCCGGCGTCGGCTTAGGGATATCGTGAATCTCCGGTGGACGACCGACACCTACGAATCGTACTGCTTGCATGGCAACTCCTTGATCGTTCGTTGATTCGCTCTCAACGAGGGACTTGAGATCAAGGATCACTAGAGGTCTCTTGTGTTGTCTATGGAGGAAGACCGCACTGCGGCTACGGTATTCAGGGGATGCGCCTGTAAACATTTCGCGCGCTTCCGTGCGCGGAACACACCAAGCAACGACGCGCAAACGTCACGAAATGCGTGTCGGGTCGATGAGTGTCTCGGCTCGCTCGCGCGAAGTGCTGGTCGGCACCGCAGTGGTCTCGCGCTCGATCATGCGTCGGACATGCGGCCCATCAGGGCCGCAGTGAAGCGCACGCAATCGCTCAGACACGACCGCATCTTGTTGTGTCATGCGACTGTTGTGGCGAACGTAATCCGCCCATGTCGGCGTCTCGTAACGCTCCACCCATATTTCGGGATCGGCGAGATCGCGTAGCAAGCGCCAGTTGCGTGCACCGTCGCGGCGTCTGATGCGTCTGCGTTCGCTCATCGCCCGCAGAAACTCCACGATGTCCTGCTCGCGAATGCGGTACTCGATCGTCACGACGATCGGGCCGGAGCGCGCGACGATCGGCACCGCCGTGCTCGGCTCCTTCCAACTTCGCACCAAGTCCAAGTTGAGATCTTGAGCCTGTGAAACCGGCAACCATCTGCCGAGCAGCACACAGGCGAGCAGGATCGCCGCGGAGGCCAGCAATGCCCCTGGCACGCTTTCGCTCTCCGCCACGGTGCCCCACAACCAGCTGCCCGCGGCGAGCGCACCAAAAGCAGCCATCTGATAGATCGACAGCGCTCTCGCAACCACCCAGCGCGGCGCAGACATCTGCACGACAACATTCATAGTGGACAGCGTCAGCAGCCATCCTGCGCCGGCGATGAACAGCATGACAGTCGTCACGAGCACGTAGGAGCTCAGTGCCGAAACGGCGGAGGCGGTGGCAAACGCGACACTGCCCAAGCGCACGAGGGACTCCGTCGAGAGCACCGCACGCAGCCGAGCATTGCCGACTGCGCCAGCGACTGCTCCTAGGCCGAAGGCGCCAAGCAACAAGCCGTACGTCAATGGGCCTCCGCCGAGCAGCTCCTTTGCAATGAGAGGCAACAGCGCCATCACGCCGCCTGCCCCAATACAGAAAGCGACAGCCCGCGCGAGCACCGCGCAGATCTTGGGCGACATCGCGACATAGCGCACGCCAGCCGCGATGGCGCCACCCAGTGTCTCGCGAGGTAGCACGTTGGGATGCTGTGGCGGCCGCCAGCGCATCAGGACCGCTATGAGCGGGATGTAGCACAGCGCATTGACAGCAAAGGCGGCCGCCGCGCCGACTGCGGCAACGATGGCGCCGCCGATAGCAGGTCCAGCCGCTCGCGCAATGTTGAAGCCCATGCTCGACAAGGCGATCGCACCGGGGAGGTCACTGCGCGGCACCATGTCACCGACGGAGGCCTGCCACGCCGGCATGTTGAACGCAAGACCGCATCCGATCAGAAAGGTGAACAGCAGCAACAACCAAGGCGTGATCAAACCGCTCCAGGCGCACACCATGAGCACGATCGACACGATCAACATGAAGACGTGCGCCCCGAGCATCACCTTGCGCCGGTCGAGGTTGTCTGCCGTCGCGCCTGCCACAAGCGACAGCAGCATGGTCGGTAGCGTGACCGATGTCTGCACCAGCGCGACCATGTCCGCCGATGCGGCAAGGGAAATCATCATCCATGCGGCACCGACCGATTGGATGATGCCGCCCATGTTGGCCAGCGTGCTCGCCAGCCAAACACGTCGGAACACAGAATGACGCAAGGGTGCGAGCGCAGTGACTCGCTGCGAGAGGGGCGCTACGTCAGATTCGCTTTCTACCATCCGATGGCATGGTAGAAAGCGACGTCAGTCTTTTCAACGGGCGCATCCGCGAGCGATTCCGCGTTCGCCACGTTGACAGCGCTTCCGAGCGGCTCGACGCGCCACCCTCGTCACGTCTCGAGGCGTGCGCTCATGGTGATCTTCGTATTCAGTGCCTTCGATACCGGGCAGCCCGACTTCGCCTTCTCTGCAAGTTCCTCGAACTTCGCCTGATCGATGCCGGGGATCTTGGCCGCGAGATCGAGGTGACTGCTCGTGATCGCAAAGCCATCGTCAACCTTTTCGATCGCAACGGCAGCATGCGTCTCAATCTTCTCAGCGGTGAACCCTGCCTCACCGAGAATCAGCGACAATGCCATGGAGAAGCAGTCTGCATGCGCAGCTGCAATCAATTCTTCCGGGTTCGTGCCCGGGCCAGCCTCGAAGCGAGACTTGAAGCCGTACGGCGCATCCCTGAGCACGCCGGTTTCGGTGGATAACACACCACTGCCCTCTTTGAGGCTGCCCTTCCACACAGCGGATGCCTTCTTGATCATGATTCCCTCCTGAAGCTCGATGCAGAAGAACGGACCGCTCGTCTTCCCAAGTCATCTGCCGTGCTGCTGACTGCGTGCCACTACTGCATGCCGACGCACCGTCCGGCTGCGTGATGATGCGGCACCGCGGTGAGACTTCGTTGCGATCTTCTTGCTTTGCGAGAGTCGCTCTTCGAGGAAATCGCGCAGCACCACCGCACTGTTGTGCTCCCGGTCATGGGCACTGAACAGCAACGTCACAGTACCCTGGCGGGCTGCCTCCAGAATCGGCGACCACGCTACCGTGTTCTCTCGCAACTCTTTCTCGTAGCGACGCCGGAATTCCGGCCAACGCTCAAGCTTGTGCGCGAACCATTGACGCAGCTCGGGGCTCGGCGCGACGTCCTTCACCCACGCATCCAAAGCGAGCGCGTCCTTCTTCATGCCACGCGGCCACAAACGCTCGACGAGAAACCGCCTGCCGTCCGCCTTCGTCGTCGGATCGTACGTGCGTTTGATGCGAATCACGGGAACGGCCTTTGAGTTGACGCGCCGTCGGCGGCACCGGCACAGTATCGAACGAACACCGGTAATGGGAACTACGCGAAGACCGCGACGAGCACGATGACACGTCGCCCGCGCGCTGCAATCGCCGAGCCGTGATCGCTCTTACACGCGCCCTTCAAGAAGATGCAACGCGATCATGCCGCCGAAGATCAGCACCAGACACAGCACGCGCAGCGGATGCATGCTTTCGCCGAACACGAGCATGCCCACGAGTGAAACACCTACTGCACCGATGCCGGTCCAGACGGCATACGCCGTGGTCACGGGTAGGTTTTTCACCGCAAACGTGAGAAGGATTACACTTGCCAGCGCCGCGGTCAGCCCGAGCACGCTCGGCCACAAACGCGTCCAACCTGCGGCGTGCTTGAGTGAGATCGCCATTGCGATCTCCACAGCGCCTGCAGCGATGAGAATAAGCCAAGCCATACTGTCTCCTTCGCGCTCGATCGGGAGACAGCAGTGTGAGGTGTTCTGCGCGCACGACAATCGAGCAAGCGCGCACGGCACGTGTGCTTATGTGCACAACGAGCAACGGGAAATGAAGCGAACATTGCAATCAGCCGCACGGCGCATGGAATGGGGCAACCTGCAATACATCTTGGCCGTGGCCGACACCGGATCGCTCGCGGGTGCCGCCGCCGTGCTGCGAGTGAACCGCACGACAGTATTGCGGCGGATCCGCAGCTTCGAGCAAAGAAACGGGATCCGTTTGTTCGATCGTCTACCCAGCGGATACGCATTGACGCCGGCCGGCGAACGGCTCTTGGCCGCCGCACGCGAGCTGGAGCATACGATCCTGACCCTGGAACGAAAGCTCGCCGGCGTCGATCAGCGTGCCGAAGGGACCGTCCACCTCACCACGACCGACACACTCCTCGCATCGATCCTGCCGCCGTATCTGCGCGACTTCCGGGAGGCGCATCCAGGCATTCTGCTCGACGTCTCCGTGTCGAACACGTTGGCGAATCTCACCCGACGCGAAGCGGAGGTGGCGATCAGGCCGGTCATCGCCCCACCCGAAAGCTTGGTCGGCCGCCGCATCGGGTCGGTCGCGTTCGCGGTCTATGCGTCGCCGCGCTATGCGGGCGCAGACGATCCGAGCAAACCATTGCACGAGCATGCGTGGCTCGCGCCGAGTGCGGCGCTCGCACACACCAGCGTCGCGCGGTGGATGAGCGATGCCATTCCGCAAGCCCGCCGCGTGGCGCACCTCGACTCCTTGCTGGGCATGAAAGAGCTATGCGCCACGGGAGCGGGCTTGGCGGCCTTACCTTGCTACTTGGGTGACACCGACTCGCGGCTGGTGCGCGTGCGTCCGCCGATGAAGGAAATGACGACGGCCTTATGGGTGCTGACCCACCGGGACCTCACACGCACGACGCGCTTTCGCCTCTTCATGCAATTCATGGGGGCTGCGCTATCCAGGGAACGACCGCTCATCGAAGGCCGCCGCGTCTCGAGCTTCGGCTAGGTCAAGAAATTCTAAGATACAAGACATTCATCATACTGATGAGAGACTACAGTATGATCAGCAGATGGCGTGGCGTGCGCCACTTTCGTTTGCGACACTAACTGTCGAGGTGGTCTCGTATGCATTTCAGGCTTTCCATCAAAGCGTTCTCGGCGATCGCCCTGTTGACCGCGATCTCGTTCGGCACGTTGCATGCGGACGTGCCCAGCTCGCCAGCTGAGCTGCTCAAGGCACGACGCGATCACTACAACGCGCTCGGCGACGCGAACAAGGCCATACGAGACCTCTCCCGGGATCGCAACCCGGACTTCGCCGCAATCGAGAAGGCCGCCCAGCGGGTAGTGGACGCCTCGATCAATCAGAGCAAGTGGTTCCCCAAAGGCACTGGCCCCGAAGCAGGCAAGACACGTGCGCTGCCGGACATTTGGGCCAAGCCGGCAGAGTTCGAAGCGGCACAGAAGATGTTTGCAGATCGCGCACCAGCGTTGTTGGCGGCTGCGCAAGCAAAAGACGTCAGGGCCTTGCAGAACGCGCTTCGCGACGTCGGTGCATCGTGCAAGAATTGCCACGATCAGTTCCGCGCGCCTGAATAATCGATGACACGAGGTACTCCGCGCACGACAACACGCGTTCGGACATGGGATGTTCCGACGCGCCTCGCTCATTGGCTCATGGTGGCTGCAATCGCCACCTCTTGGTGGACGGCCGAGATCAATCGGCTCGACTACCACCGTTACAGCGGGTACCTCCTTCTCGGGTTATTGATCTTCCGGGTTTACTGGGGCCTCGTGGGTAGCTCGACCGCGCGTTTCAACCAATTCATCAAAGGACCGCGTGCGATCGTGAGCTACCTACGAGGCAACGTCGTGCATGTCGGGCACAACCCGCTCGGCGCGCTGAGCGTCGTGGCGCTGCTACTCCTGCTCGCATTGCAGATCACGCTCGGCTTGTTTGCCGTCGATGTCGATGGGCTCGAATCCGGACCGCTGTCGCACCTCGTCAGCTTCGAGGCAGGGCGTGCATGCGCGCAGTGGCACGATACGGTGTTCGACGTCTTCCTTTGGATGATCGGTCTACACGTCGCGGCCGTTCTGTTCCACGTCATATATAAGAAGCAGAATCTCATCGGTGCCATGTTCCATGGCTGGCGCGAGTACCCGCAACCACCCGAGTCGCCCGTAGCGTTTGCCTCCGCAACACGGCTCATCGTGGGAATGGTCGTGGCTGCGGCGTTGACTTGGTTCATTGCCCAGGGCCTTGAGCTCTACTGACCCTGAACATCCTTCCAGGGTAGGCCCGTGCCTGCCCCAGCGACCATGCCAATCCCGCACCGCTGACTGCCAATCCCGGCGAGGATCTGCTAGTATCCCCATCATTCGTCGCTCCTATACGACAATAGTCAATACTTATAAGAAAAAGGGATTTGGGGGATGGAGCAGCTCTCGGTCGCTTTCTTCCTGCAGATGTTCTGCATCTTGGCGACTTGTCGGCTGGTTGGCTGGCTCGGCCAGCGCTATCTCGGACAGCCGCAGGTCGTCGGTGAGATGATCGCGGGGGTGCTCCTCGGGCCCTCCCTGTTCGGCCTTTTCTTCCCTGAGCTACAAGCCAAGCTGTTCCCGCCCGAGACGAAAGGCACGCTTTACGTGGGAGCTCAGCTTGGGGTCGGCCTATACATGTTCCTCGTCGGCCTCGGCTTTCGCACCGAGCACTTCAAGCACAGTGCCGGCAAGGCAGCCGCTGTCTCCATATCCGGCATGCTGGCACCGTTCGCGATCGCCGTCATCGGTACGCCCTTCCTCATGCAGGTGCCCGGCCTTTTCTCGCCGGACGCGACACGCTTTCACGCCACATTGTTCATGGGCGCAGCGATTGCTATCACAGCGTTCCCGATGCTGGCGCGCATCATCCACGAGCGTGGCTTGAGCCATACCGCGCTGGGCACGCTGTCCTTATCCGCCGGCGCCATCGACGATGCCACTGCATGGTGCGTCCTCGCTGTCGTCTTGGCGAGCTTCGGCGCCAGCGCGAGCATCGCCGTCACGGCCATTGTCGGCGGCATCGTGTTCGCCGCCTTCATGATCTTCGTCATGCGGCGCTTACTGATACCGCTTGGACGGCGCGCCGAGCACGATCGTGCGATTGGTAAGCCCCTCAGCCCGGTGCTGCTTGCGACGGTGCTGATGCTGTTCATGTTCACGGCGTATGTCGCTGACGCCATCGGGCTGCATGCGGTCTTCGGCGGCTTCCTGCTCGGCACCATCATGCCGCGAGGTGCGCTCACAGAGCAGTTGCGCAAGCAACTCGAACCCGTCACGGTCGTGCTGCTCTTGCCGATGTTCTTCACGTTTTCTGGTCTGAACACGCAACTGACCCTCGTCAGCAACCTCGAGTTGCTTGGCGTCGCGCTTGCTATTCTCGCCGCCTCGGTGCTGGCCAAGCTCGGTGCGTGCTGGGCCGCTGCACGGCTGTCCGGTCAGGACAACCGTACCGCGCTGGGCATTGGTGCGCTCATGAACGCGCGCGGCCTCATGGAGCTGATCATCATCAATATCGGCCTGCAGGCGGGTGTCATCGAGCCGGCGCTGTTCTCGATTCTCGTCCTCATGGCCATCGTCACCACGCTGATGGCCTCGCCGCTCTTCGAAATCGTGTACGGTCGCGAGGCGCGCAAACGCGGCGATCTTGGTGCAGCGCAACCGGTTGATTGACGCAATATCACGCTTTCCTTCGTGCGCTTGTTGCACCGCTCGCCAATCCTGCCAGGAAGTGCCTTCCCTGCCGCAGACGCTTTGTTGTCGCGAAGGCTTCCCCTTCCAGTCTCTCGCTGCGTGGGCTTGTACAAACGACATACCAACTACGCGCACGCGCGCAGTCGCCTGCGCAAAAACGTGAACACTGACATCCGCCGCCCCGCTTTACGTCAAATCAGCCCCAGCTGATCGCGTCGTGAGTCACACGATGGCGCGCGCTGTCAGCACTGAATTATCGGCGTTTTTTCGAACGCGTCGCCACATGGCGACATGCTTGCGTTTCTCGAAACTTGACTTGTCAACAAATCCGACGCTAAGAGTGATTGTGAGTAGAACAGCCGCGTATCCATGCGCAAGGAGGTTCCAGCATCGAGCACGATGTCGTCAGGGCGACACACGGGGAGGGGATCGTACGAACAAGGAGTATGGACATGCACACGTATCGATCTCTTCGACGATCCTTATTTGCTGTCGTCGTGTCGATCGCCGGGTTGGCGTTCTTGCAAACGGCCAACGCTCAATGCCTGAGCTCGAGTCAAACCGGCAATCACGGCGGATATTTTTATTCCTTCTGGACCGACGGCGGCGGCTCGGTGAGCTTTTGCTTGCAAAACGGCGGACGCTACACCTCGCAGTGGAGCAACGTCGGCAACTGGGTCGGAGGCAAAGGCTGGCAGACCGGCGGACGCAAAGTGGTCAATTACTCAGGCACGTTCAATCCATCCGGCAACGCCTACCTGGCACTGTACGGCTGGACGACCAATCCGTTGGTCGAGTACTACATCGTCGAGAGCTGGGGCACATATCGCCCGCCCGGCGGCCAAGGCTACATGGGTACCGTCTACAGCGACGGCGGCGTCTACGATGTCTATCGCACCCAACGCGTCAACGCACCGTGCATCATCGGTAATAACTGCACGTTCTACCAATACTGGAGCGTGCGCCAGCAGAAGCGCGTCGGCGGCACGATCACGACCGGCAATCACTTCGATGCTTGGGCCGCGTACGGGATGAATCTTGGCACGCACAACTACATGGTGATGGCGACCGAGGGTTATCAAAGCAGCGGCAGCTCCGACATCACCGTGAGCGAGGGATCCGGCGGCGGTGGGGGCGGTGGCGGCGGTGGCAGCACGACGATCACCGTCCGTGCGCGTGGCACCACCGGCGGCGAGCAGATCAGTCTACGGGTGAACAATCAGATCGTGCAGAACTGGACGCTCACCACGAGCATGCAAAGCTACACCGCGACGACGAACCTGAGCGGCGGCATCACTGTCCACTTCACCAACGACAACGGCAGTCGCGATGTGCAAGTGGACTATATCCAAGTCAACGGCCAAACGCGCCAGTCGGAGCATCAAAGTTACAACACCGGGCTCTACGCGAACGGCCGATGCGGCGGCGGCGCATACAGCGAGTGGATGCATTGCAACGGCGCGATCGGTTACGGAAATACGCCCTGACAACAGCACCGTCCTTGCACATCAAGGTATCGAGCCCCTGCGAGAAGGCGGCGAAATCTTTTCGCCGCCCTCTCCTTTCACGGGTGGACTGCGGTCCACCCTTTTTTTTCCACCCTACAGTCTACAGCCAACAGCCCGCCGATCACATCGGCTGCACTCGGCTCAGGAACTGACGAGTCCGTTCTTCTCGCGGATTGCCGAAGAGCTCCTCGGGCGGGCCTGCTTCCACGACCTTGCCGCCATCCATGAATACGACACGATCAGCAAACTGTCGGGCAAATGCCATCTCGTGCGTCACGAGCAGCATGCTCATGGACGTCGTCTCGCCGAGCTCGCGGAGAACCTCGAGCACCTCACCCACCATTTCCGGATCGAGTGCGGAGGTCACCTCGTCGAACAACATGATGTCTGGTTGCAGCGCGAGCGCGCGCGCAATCGCGACGCGTTGCTTCTGGCCGCCGGAGAGTTGCTCCGGCCAGGCTTGCGCCTTGTCTTCCAAGCCGACCCTGCGCAGCAGCGCGATCGCTTGCTCGGCCGCCTCATCGGCCTTTTTCTTGTTCACGAGACGCGGCGCCAGCGTCAGATTCTCGAGCACCGACAAGTGCGGGAAGAGATGGAAGTGCTGAAACACCATGCCAAGACGCGCCCGTGCGCGCCGGGTCTGGGCCCGATCCGCCGCTACGCCATCGAGCCACAGCGGAATGCCATGGACGCGCACTGTTCCGCCTTGGATATCTTCCAGGGCCATCGCGATCCGCAGCACCGTTGACTTGCCCGATCCGGACGGCCCGATCAGAGCCACCTTCTCCCCGGCGCCCAGCTGGAAGTCGAAGTCTTCCAGCACGGTTGTCTCGCCGTAACGTTTTGTGACGTTACGAAACTCCAGTGCCGGTTCAGCGATGGAAGACATGGGCCACCTCTAGACGTCGCATCGCGAACGAGGCTAGCAAGCTCACCAGCAGAAACACTGCGCCTGTAATCGTGAGCGGCTCGAGATAGCGGAAGGACTCCGCACCGATCAGCTTTGCGGTCTGCAGCATCTCCATGACCGTGATCGCCGCGAGCAGCGGCGTCTCCTTGAATATGGCGATGAGATAGTTGCCGAGCACCGGCACGGCAGGCGGCAGCGCCTGCGGCAACACGATTCGCAACCAGATTGCGCGCGGTGTGAGGTTGAGTGCGCGGGCAGCCTCCCATTGTCCGGTGGGCACTGCCTCGATGCCCGCCCGATACACTTCCGCGGTGTAGCAGGAGTAATGCAGGCCGAGCGCCAAAATACCGATCGCAAGCGGCGAGAGGACGACGCCGTACTCAGGAAGCACGTAGTAGAGAAAGTAGAGCTGGATCAGCAACGGCGTGGAACGCACGAACTCGACGATCCAGAACACGGTGCCGGCGACGATGCGCACCGGCGCCATGCGAGACACAGCCCAGACGAGGCCGAGGATTGCCGCCAGAACGAAACCCGCCAGGGACGCCTCGAGCGTGACAACGAACGCACGCAGCAGAGGCGGCAACACGCTCCATGCGTAGTGCCAATCCCAGCTCATGCGCGACTCCCGCGATGACGCGTCACATAGTGCTCGATCCGGCGCACGCCGGCGAGGAGCACCTGTGCCAGCACAAAGTAAATGAGCAGCGTCAGAGCAAAGAGCGGCACCGTCTCGAGCGTCGCTGCGCGCTGGACTTGCGCAGCAAAGGTCAGCTCAGACAAGGTGATGAGCGACACCAGTGCGGTGTTCTTCATGAGCTCGACCACCAAATTGCCCGCTGGCGGCAACATCATAGGCAGCGCCTGCGGGAGCACGATGCGCAACAGGATGCGCTGGTCGCTCAAGTTAAGCGCTCTGCCTGCTTCCCATTGGCCACGTGGCACGTGATCGATGGCGCTACGCACGACCTCCGCCCCGTATGCACCGCTGTTCAAGCCCAGCACGAGCACCCCGGTCACGAGCGCAGGTAAGCTCACACCGAAGAAAGGCAATGCGAAGTAGAACCAGAACAGCTGCACCATTGCAGAGGTGCCACGAAACACCTCCACGTACACGGTTGCCGGCCAACGCAGCCAGCGACGCGACGAACGTCGCGCCAAGCCTGCAAGAGCAGCCAGCACGAGCGCGCAGATGCCGCCGCCCACGGTGAGCTGCAACGTCACCCTCAATCCCGCAACGAGCGGCGGCAGATGGGTCTGCAAGAACTCGATCATGTTCCGCCCTTGCACAAGCTCGCAGCAGTGACATTCCCGGGCAGCATGTCGGCTGTGAAACCGAACGGCTCGACCAGCTTGGCGTGTGTCGGCGTGCCGATCGTCGTGCTCAAGACGGCGTTGAATGCCTCCCGGAGCTTCTCGTCGCTCTTGCGAAAGCCGAATGCGCCGTAGCCCTTGACGACTTTGCCGTCGAGCACGAGATCCTCGAAAGGCATGGCACGTTCGAGCGGCGCGGAGGTTCGTTGCAGCAGATCGTTGATCGTGAGCGCCGTGGCGGCGTACGCCGATACGCGTCCTGCCGCCACGCCATCGACTGCCGCAGGCGCGCTTGGAAAGATGACGATGTGCTCCTCCGGGATACCCACTGCGCGCGCATACTGCAGCTGAATCGCGCCGTTCACCACGCCGATCGTCGCGCCTGGCGTATCGCGCAAATCCTCATAGCCGTGCAGATCGAGCGGATTGCCCGCTCGCACCATGAATGCTTCGCCGACGGCATACGTTGGATTGGAGAAGAGAATCTCACGACAACGCTGTGGCGTGATGTACATGCCTGCGGCAATCACGTCGAAGCGTCCCGCTTTCAGCGCCGGGATCAACGCGCCGAACTCTGTCAAGACGCCCTCGATTCTCGGCACGCCGAGTTGACGGAACACCAGGCGCGCGAGCTCTGGCGCTTCGCCCGTCAAGCGGCCGGTGCGCGGATCGATATAGGCATACGGAGCCTCGTTGGCAAAGCCGACGCGCACCACGCCTGTGGCCCGAATCCTCTCCAGCGTATCGTGTCCCATGCCTGGCGATCCATCGAGCTCGCCCGGGCGCGGCCACAGCCACGCCAATATCAGGACGGCCGCCAGCGCAGCGACGAACCGGCGCCCCAGCTGCATTGCTCTGTCGCGTAACACGATGCTTATGCCCGTCCGCGCAGCACGCGCGCACTGCGTTGTTGTGGTCCGCGCCGCGACTTGCCACGCGCGTTGCGGTTCAGACGAGCCTGCCGCTCACCGGCTCGAGCACCTCATACGAGCGGCGCGTCGCCAGAAACTCGGGCCGCGGTGGCTTGTTGCCGAACGGCGCCACGAGCCGATTGCTCACGCTGTTGTAGACCAGAAAGACGTTCGAGCGCGGCAACGGCGAGATATTGCTGTTCGATCCGTGCATCACGTTGCAGTCGAAGATGATGAGTTTGCCGGCCTCCCCTGTCGGCGCGACGATGCCACCTTCCTCGTACAGCGCTCGCAGGCTGTCTGGATCGGGGACACCGTACTCCTGCTTGCGCAACGACTGCTTGTAATGCTCATCCGGTGTCTCGCCCACACAGCGGACGTAGCGCCGATGCGAGCCAGGAATGAGCATCAGCGGACCGTTGTACTCGGTGTTGCGCGTCAGCGTGAGCGAGCAGCTGAGCGCGCGCATGCGCGGCATTCCGTCCTCGATGTGCCAGGTCTCGAAATCGGAATGCCAGTAGAATTCCTTGCCGAAAAAGCCTGGCTTGTAGTTCAGGCGGGATTGATGGACATAGACGTCGTCGCCGAGCAGGTAGCGCGCAATGCCGACGAGGCGCTCATCGCGCGCAAGTCGCGCGAACAGGCGACTCTGAGTGTGAATTGCAAAGATCGAACGCAGCTCCTGCCCTTGGGGCTCGAGAATGAGCGTTTCGGGGTCGAGCTCGGCCTGCGCGCGCTGCAACCGCTCGAGCTCCGTCAGCATGGCTGCGAGCTCCTCGGCGTCGAACAAACCGTCGATCTCCAAGAAGCCCTGCCGGTCGTATTGGGCCACCTGCTCGGGGGTCAGCGGCCCGGTCGTCCCAGGTCGGGCGTACACGACTGGATCGACACGATCGACGATCTCTGGAACGGACGCGACCCGCGACACGTATGGATCGCGCTCGATGCGCTTCGTCAAAGCAGACACGCTCACGCCTCCACTGCTTCGGCTTCGAGCGGATATGCCCCGCTCTCGTCATGCACTTCACGCCCGTGCAGCGCCGGGTTGAACACGCACGCGAGCGTCAACTCGGTGTGCGCGTGCAGAACGTGGGGATCGTGCTTGTCGAGAATGTAGATCGTGCCGGGCTCGATACGATGACGCTCCCCGGTCGTGCAATCCTCGAGCTCGCCCGTCCCGCTGATGCAATAGACGGACTCAAAGTGATTGCGATAGCACATCGCAGTCGAGGTGCCCGCATACATCGTCGTGATGTGGAACGAAAAGCCGACGTTGTCGTTCTTCAGGAGCAAGCGAGTGCTCTCCCAGTTCTTGCTGACGACGCGACGCGAAGTCTTGCGGGCATCTTCTAATCTGCGGACGATCATGTAGCCACTCCCAGGAAATGTTTCGATTTTCGCTCGCGGGTTAGACAACCGCACGCGGCAAGGACTGCTGCGACAACACGGCCGCAACGCTCTCTTCGAGAATTGTGAGTCCGCGCTCCAGATCTTCCATACTGATCGTGAGCGGGCAGAGACACTTGATGACCTCGTCGCTCGGGCCGCTCGTTTCGATGATCATGCCGCGGCGAAAGGCCTCGCGGCTGACGGCGCCAGCAAGCGGCGGATCGGCGAACGCCAATCCCTGCATCAGTCCGCGCCCCTTGACGCGCAGCTCGTGCTCGGCGTTCTCGGCAATCTGCGCCAGCCGCTTTCTCATGTGCTGAGCTTTGCGACGCACCTCGCGCTCGAAAGCATCATCCGACCAGAAATGCCGGAGCGTGGCGGCTGCGGTCACGAATGCGTGGTTGTTGCCTCGGAACGTGCCGTTGTGTTCGCCCGGACGCCACACGTCGAGCTCGCGACGGAACAACGTCACCGCAAACGGCAGCCCGAGACCGCTCAATGACTTCGAGAGCGTCACGATGTCCGGCGTGATACCGGCTTCTTCGAAGCTGAAGAACGCGCCCGTACGGCCACAGCCCGCCTGAATGTCGTCGACGATCAAGAGCATGTCGTGTCGGCGACAAAGCGCCTGCAGGTTACGCAGCCAGGCAGCGCTCGCCGTGTTGAGCCCGCCCTCGCCCTGAACGGTCTCCACGATCACCGCAGCTGGATGGTCGATGCCGCTGCTTGCATCGTTCAGCGTCTTCTCGAAGTACTCGAGCGTGTCGATCCCAGGTCCTAGGTAACCCTCGAAGGGCATGCGAATGGCGCCGGTGAGCTCCTGACAGGCTGCGCCGCGATGATGCGAATTGCCGGTCATCGCCAATGCCCCGAGCGTGACACCGTGAAAGCCGTTGGTGAACGCGACGATGCTGCGTCTGCCGGTGTACTTGCGCGCAATCTTGAGCGCTGCTTCCACTGCGTTGGCACCGGTCGGGCCGGTGAACTGCACGACATACGGCAGATCGCGCGGTCTGAGAATCAATGTTTCAAGCGTCTCGAGAAACTCCGCCTTTGCCGTCGTGTGCAGATCAAGACTGTGCGTCACGCCGCAATCGCGGATGTAGCGCACCAGCGCATCGCGCAGTACCGGATGGTTGTGTCCATAATTGAGACTGCCTGCGCCGCTCAGAAAGTCGAGGTACGCCTTTCCTTGCACGTCGTACAAGTAGGATCCTTCGGCACGCGCAAACAGCAAGGGAAAGTGACGCGCGTAGCTGCGCACTCGCGATTCACGCTTCTGAAAGACAGTTTTGTTCGTATTCGCTAACGGACGCTCGGCGTCATTCATGTCTTGTGCTCTGTCACTTGCTCCTGGAAAGGTCCGGCGGCGCCACGAGGAACGAACGGTCCGATCTTCACCAGCACTTCGCTTTCGTGCACGCCATCCAGGTGCACGTCGCGATCGAACATCACTTGGTGTTCGAGTGGACACTCGAGCGTGCGCGCCAGCGAGCGGAAGAGCGCCCAGGAAGCCTCGTTCGATGGCGTGATCGTCGTCTCGATATGATCGACGGCGCGACAAGCCGGCCGCCCGAGCAGCTCGCGCAGCATGGCGCGAGCCAGCCCTCGCCCACGCTCGGACGCGGCAATCGCGACCTGCCAGACGAATAGCGTTGTCGGCCTGCTCGGTACGAGGTAGGCCGACACGAATCCGACCACCGCGCGCTCTGCTCCGGTGCGCTCCGCCAGCACACAGGTTTCCGCGAAATGCGTGCACTGAAGCAGATTCAGATAAAGTGAGTTGGTATCGAGCGGCGGACAGGATGCGATGAGGGCGTGCACGGCACGACCGTCCTCCGCTTGCGGACGGCGCAGGCGAACGATGCCCGAATCGACTTGTTGCGGCGTGCTGAGCGCGGCCGATGAACCCATCACGAATGCTTAGGTGATCGAAGTAATTAGGCGCGCATGATTGAGAAACAGAACTGCGCAGTCAACTCCTGAATCCGGGAAATATCGGCTTTTCAATCGCTTGAGAACGCTACCTGACAGGGAAATTTAATTAGATCACCGAAGTAATTGCGGCATTGCGCGCTGAACGGCTGGACTTCACATGAAGCATTCCATCGAAGAACAGGTTTTGATCGAGCTGCGTCGCATTCTGCGTGCCACGCAGCTCAATGCCCGCGCCTTGGCGCGTGAGAGCGGCATGACCACCTCGCAGCTCATCGTGCTGCAAATCCTGAAAGCGCACGGAGAGATGACCGCACGACAGATCGCCGAGTCTATGAACCTGACACAGGCGACGGTCACCTCCCTGCTCGACCGCTTGCAGGAGCGCGGCTGGATCGTTCGACGGCGCGGCGAGAAGGACCGCAGGCGCGTACACGTGCGCATCAGCGCCGAAGGCGAGCGCCAGCTGGCGCGAGCGCCGCAATCGCTCCAGGAGCGTTTCGTCAATCAGTTCGTGGCGCTGCCGCCATGGGAACAAAGCGCGATTCTGGCCGCCTTGCAACGCGTCGCTCACTTGCTCGATGCCGCTTCCATCGACGCCTCGCCGGTGCTCGACATTGGACGCATCGATCGCGCGGCCGACGAGCCCACCGAGTGACAGGTGCCCTCATCGCGAGAGCGCTCGTCGTTGACCGCTTGCTCGGCATGTTCGCGTTCCGTGTGAGCGTGGGCGAGCGCCGCGTCGTGAGCGACCTGCGCCATCATCTCGCCGGAAGTGACTTCCGGCTGCGCGCTGACGAAGGGAACCTTGAGCGCTGCGGGGACGGCGGAGCGTCGCCACTTGCGCCAGGCGGCGTACAACACCAGGCTCGCGAGCATGCCCGCCAAGCTGAAGAAATAAGCAGGTGGGCCGTGCTGCCTCATCATCGTCGAGACGACCACCGGGCCTGCGACTGAGCCCAAGCCGTTCAGCAGCACGATCGACGAGCTCGCGGCTACGATCTGATCCGGATCGAGATGATCGTTGATGTGCGAAGCGGCGAGCGAGTACAACGACAAGGCGATGCCGCCGAACGCCGCCGCGAGCACGAACAGCACGCCTTTGGAAAGCGTGCCGATCGTCCCGGCCGCGATCGCCACGATTGCAGCGAGCAGGCACACCACGATCAGCACGTTGCGCCTATCCGTTCGATCGGACCAACGGCCGATCGGCAACTGTGTGAGCATCGCGGCGATGATGCTCACCCCCATGAACGTCGCGATCTCGCTGTGATCCAAGCCGATCAGGCTTGCGTACACCGGCCCCATCGCAAACAACGAGCTGGTCACCACGCCGGCGACCACCACGCCTACGAGGCCCATCGGCGAAAGGTGATAGATCTCGCGGAAGCGAATCTTTCGCGGCACATGAAATTCCGGCGCACGCCGGGCACTCAACGACATAGGCACGACGGCCAGCGAGATCAGCACCGCGGTGAAGAGAAACAACGTCGGTCCGCGCGGATCGGCCGCGACGAGCAGGTACTGGCCCGCACCCAAGCCGCCGTACAGCGTCAGCATGTAGGCGCCGAGCAGCATGCCGCGGCTGTCGTTCGTCGCTCGATCGTTGAGCCAACTCTCGGCAGCGATGTAAATGCCGGCAAACGATATGCCCGAGACGAGCCGCAGCGCGCTCCAGGATAGCGGCGTGATCCAAGCTGCTTGCAGCAGGATCGCAATCGATGCCAACGCAGTCAGCGCAGCGAACGTGCGCACGTGTCCAATTCGTTGTAACAGCGTGGGCGCGCCGACGGATCCCGCGATATAGCCGACGTAGTAGCAGGACATCACCACGCCCGTCACGTCGGGTGCAAAGCCCTCGAGCGTCGCTCGCAAGGCGATCAACGTTCCCTGCAAGCCTGCACCCAGCATGAGCACGCCCATGCCGAGCAGCAATGGCCAGGTCATCAGCAGTGAGCGCAGGGACTGCGAGGGCATCCCCCAAGTCTAGGGATGCGCCGAACAGAGAGAAGTTGCAAGTGATCGCTTCGGAATGCGTGCGCTCACGTATTGATGATCGTCGAGCGCGTCGCTCGTCTTACATCGAGTCCGACGGTTAGCGGTTCGCCATGCGCTCGCGCGCACGCTCCAGCAGGATTTGTGCGACGCGCTCGCGCGCCTCCTCCTCGCTCAAGTCAGGCGGCAGCTCGAACACTTCAGTGGGATCGAAAGGATTCGTGAACAGCGTCGGCGGACCGTCTGGCACATCCTCGTCCGTGAAGAGATCCGATGCGGTCTCAGAAAGCGGCGTCCACACGATCGTTCTGCGCGGCGAGGTGTCCGACGAAGTGGCCACTCGATGCGCAATCAGCGCCGCGCATGCGATCAGCACCAGGCCAAGGATGCCGAGCGCGCGATAGCCCAGCAAGGCGCGTTGTGGGGTTGGTCGTGCCGGCCGCGCTGCCGGATGTGCTGCGTCAGTTGATGAGATGCCAACGAGATCGACTGCGCTCAGCTCGACTTCCGTTATCGCCTTCGTTGCTGTCGTGTGGTCGTGGCTCATGTGACACCTCGGCCTCGTGCCGCAAGCTAGACGATCCTGTCGTGCGCGCCAACTCAGTTATGTCATCTGCGCGAGAAAGAGTATCGAGAGCGTGAGGTGGATCACGTTGGGCGTGGCGCTCGGGACCCACCCCTCACAGCCTCATCAACGCGGCCACTCCTGCTCCAACGATCACGACCACCAGGAACGGTGCACGTAACGCGAGCGCCACGGCCGCCGCGATCAGCGAGCCGACCCGCGCGTCGAGCACGATCTCGGTGCCGGCGCTGAACGCATTCACAGCGGTGAGCGATGCGAGCAATCCAATCGTCAGTGTGCCGGCCATGCGCGTGGCGTGCTCGTCCTGAAGCCAACGGGCCGGCACGAGATAACCGGCGAGCTTCGTCAAATACGCCAATGCGCTCGCCAAGAGGACCCACGACCAAAGCGTCATCGCGCAGCGTCCTCGTCGCGATCGGAATGCCCGTGATCGGAGGCACGTCTACCTGCACGCTCCGCAGGATCGACGTCGGGCTCGAGGCCTTCCAGCGGCGAGCCGCGGCTGAACCAGCCCCATGACGCTGCGACGAGCCCCGCGACGAGAATCGGAATGCCCGGCGGCACGAACGGCACGACGAGCACCGTCACGACGGCACAAAGCAGAGCGAGCGCGACAGGCTCGCGCCCCCGCAGACGCGGCCAGAGCAATCCCAGGAATGCTGCCACAGCGGCACCGTCAAGGCCCCACGCGCGCGGATCGCCCATTGCATCGCCGAGGAGCGCGCCGAGGAGCGTGAAGAGATTCCACAAGACGAAGATGCCAAGACCGGCCGCCCAAAACCCTCGGCGCTGCTCGGGACGCGTGAGCTGTCCGGCGGCCGTCGCAGCAGACTCGTCGATCGTGACTTGCGCAGCAAGATACTTGCGCCAGCCCGCGAGCCCGAGCATGCGGTTCATCTGCATGCCGTAGACCGCGTTGCGTATCCCGAGCAACGTCGCGGCACCGCAGGCGGCCGAGCCGCTGCCTCCGCCTGCAAGCACCCCGATGAACGCGAACTGCGAGCCGCCCGTGAACATGAGCAGGCTGAGCGCAACGGTCTGCCAAACGTCGAGCCCAGCAGCGACGGCCAGCGCGCCGAAGGAGATGCCGTAAAGGCCTGTTGCGATGGCGATCGACAGTCCGATCCTGACGGCAGGTGACTGCAGCAACATGTGTGTCACTCGAGGAATGAAAGCGTGATTGTGACGAGATTCGGCCACCGTTGCAGCGGTGGCGCGTACGAAGGCGGAGCTTGACGTACACTCTTGCACGATCAACCCAATGGAGCGCCGAACAACGATGAAGATATTGCGTTTTCTCGCTGTTGCTGCACTGGGTGCCCTGAGCTGCTCATTATCGGGCTTCGCACATGCCGCTTTCGGCGAGACGCCCTATGTGAGCTTCCGCCCGCAACCGCACGCTGCAGCGTTGGTTGCAAACGGACGTGCCGCGCCCATCTGGTTAGATGTCAGTGACTTCCCTGGCGTCATTCGCGCGGCTCGCGATCTGCAGGCGGACATCGAACGTGTGACAGGCGTTCGACCTGAGTTGCACACCCAGGGACGACCGAATGGCGAGGTCGTCCTCGTGGCCGGCACGATCGGCAAGAGCACGCTCATCGATGAGCTGGTCGCCGCAGGCAAGCTCGACGTGAGCGACGTGCGCGGCAAGTGGGAGTCTTTCGTCGTGCAGGTACTCGCACGGCCCTATCCTGGGGTCGAACAGGCAGTCGTCGTCGCCGGCAGCGACAAGCGCGGCACGATCTACGGCCTCTACGACATTTCGACACAGAGCGGCGTCTCGCCGTGGTATTGGTGGGCTGATGTTCCTGTTGTCAAACGTGATGCCTTGTACGTACAGGCGGGCCGCCACGTCGTCGGTGAGCCAGTCGTCAAATATCGCGGCATCTTCCTGAACGACGAAGCGCCGGCACTGAGCGGTTGGGCGCACGAGAAGTTCGGCGGCTTCAACCACAAGTTCTATGCGCACGTGTTCGAGCTCATCCTGCGTCTGCGCGGCAATTACCTCTGGCCGGCCATGTGGGGCAGCGCCTTCAACGACGACGATCCGCAGAACCCCGTGCTAGCAGACGAGTACGGAATCGTCATGGGCACCTCGCACCACGAGCCGCTCATGCGCGCGCACGATGAGTGGCGCCGCTACGGCAAGGGCGAATGGAACTATGCGACGAACGCGCAGACGTTGCAGGAGTTCTGGCGCACCAGCGTCGAGCGCACGAAGAACTTCGAGAACATCATGACGATCGGCATGCGCGGCGACGGCGATGAAGCGATGTCCGAGGAGACCAACGTCGCGCTGCTCGAACGCATCGTCGCCGACCAGCGCAAGATCCTGAGCGAAGTGCTCGGGCGCCCGGCTGAGCAAGTTCCGCAGCTTTGGGCCTTGTACAAGGAAGTGCAGGAGTACTACGAGCGCGGCATGCGCGTGCCCGACGACGTGACACTGCTCTGGTGCGACGACAACTGGGGCAACATCCGTCGGCTACCGACACCTGAGGAACGCGACCGGTCGGGCGGTGCAGGTGTTTACTATCACTTTGACTACGTCGGTGGCCCACGCAATTACAAGTGGATCAACACCGTGCCGATCACGAAGATCCAGGAGCAGATGAATCTTGCTTGGCAGTACGGGGCGACTCGGATCTGGATCGTGAACGTCGGCGATCTGAAACCGATGGAGTTTCCCATCGAGTTCTTCCTGACGATGGCATGGGATCCGGCGCGCCTGAGCTTCGATCGTCTGCAGGAGTGGTCGCGCGACTGGGCAGCGCGTCAGTTTGGCGAACAGCACGCCCCGGAGATCGCTGCGCTCATCAACGGCTATACGAAGCTGAACTCGCTACGCAAGCCGGAGATGCTCGAGCCCGACACCTTCTCGCTCGTCAACTACGATGAAGCAGAGCGCATCCTCGCGCAGTGGCGTGACTTGGTCGCGCGCGCGGAACGATTACGTGCAGTTATTCCCGCAGAAGCGCAATCCGCCTACTTCCAGCTCGTTGCCTATCCGGTGCTTGCCAGCGCGACGGTACAAGAGATGTACGTCGCAGTGGGACGCAATCGACTGTATGGGTTGCAGGGTCGCACCGATGCCGGCACGCAAGCCCAGCTTGCCCGGGAATGGTTCGATCGCGACGAGCAGCTTGCGCGCGAGTATCACGCGCTCAACGGCGGCAAGTGGAATCACATGATGTCGCAGATCAATATCGGCTATACCTATTGGCAGCAGCCCGAGCTCGAAGTGATGCCCGCGGTCAGCGAGATTCATCCGCGTCGCGGGCGCTTCCCTGCCATGGCGATCGAAGGTAGCGCCACGGCATGGCCATCGTATGCTGCACCGCCGGCCGTGCTGCCGCCGCTCGATACGGTCACGCGAGGCTCGCGCTGGATCGAGCTGTTCAATCGCGGCGATCAACCGTATTCGTATCGCATTACCGCGGATCAGCCGTGGATCGTCGTTGACAAGCCCTCCGGCTCGATCGATCGCACGACCCGCATTTATCTGACCGCCGACTGGAAGCGCGTGCCCAAAGGCGGCGCCACTGCAACGATTCAAGTCGAAACGGACGCCGGTGAGACGCTGCGTGCGCAATTACCTATTGAGCGACCTGCACAGACACCACCGCGCGGTTTTCGCGGATTCGTGGAGAGCGACCGCACCGTCGCAATCGAAGCTCCGCACTTCTCTCGCGCGACTCGCGACGGCAACGTCGGCTGGAGGACGCTGCCCGACTTCGGACGGACACTCGGCGGTGTGACGATCTTCCCGGTGACGGCGGAAACGCGCGAGCCCACAGGGTCGACACCGAGGCTCGAGTACGACGTCTTCATGTATTCCACCGGCGATGTCGAAGTCGAGCTGCACGTTGCGCCGTCGCTCGATTTCCAGTCGGGCGAAGGATTGCGTATTGCCGTGTCGATCGACGATGCCGAGCCTCAGATTCTCAAGCTCGACACGTGGGCCGAAGAGAATTGGGCGCGTGCTGTTGCGGAGAACATCCGGCGCCTGCGCTCCACACACCGTGTCGATCGTCCCGGTCAGCACACGGTCAAGGTGTGGATGGTGACTCCGGGCGTGGTGCTTCAGCGCATCATCATCGATGCCGGCGGCGTGCGCCCGAGCTATCTCGGTCCGCCGGAAAGCAGCCGTTTCGGCGCAGCGCAGAGCTGAGCTCGTCGGGGCTGGGGCGTGCGCGCCCGGCCCCGGGCCGACTTCTGCCTGCAGCGATCCACGTCACATCCCGCCGGGCGCTCCGTTCGTCGCATCGAGTCTTTCCAACGTCCCGCAGCCGCGAGAAAAATCGCTGCGTCGCTTGGCTAAGGGGAACGCGATGAAGATCGATTTGCGCGTGAACGGCAAGGCTCAGACTGTCGATGTCGATCCGTCCACACCCTTGCTGTGGGTGCTGCGCGATCACCTAGGCATGACTGGCACGAAGTTCGGCTGCGGTATTGCCCACTGCGGTGCCTGCACAGTGCACGTCAACGGCTCGGCCACACGCTCCTGCGTGGTCCCCGTCGAGGCGGTCGCAGGCGCCGACATCACCACCATCGAAGGTCTGTCGCCCGACTCACAACATCCACTGCAACGCGCATGGTTGGAGCTCAACGTCCCCCAATGCGGCTACTGCCAAGCGGGAATGTTGATGGCCGCGGCGGCCCTGCTCGAGCGGTTCCCGTCGCCGACTGACGAGCAGATCGACGCCCACGTCACCAACATTTGCCGTTGCGGCACGTACCAACGCGTTCGCGCCGCGATTCATCGAGCGGCTGCAATGAAGAAGGCTGCTGCTGCGAGGACCGCATGATGAGCACGATCGATGTCAGCTCGCGTCTCACGCGAGGAGAACGAGCACTGACCGCGGCGACGTCCTTGACCCGCCGGGATTTCTTGATCAGCACCGCAGCGATCGGCGGAGGCATGGCGATCGGCATTGCGTGGCCGTCAGCTGTCAAGGCCGCACCGAGCAATGATCTGGCCGTCGCGCCGACCGAAGTCAGCCCCTGGCTCGTCATTCATCCCGACGACACCGTGCTGCTGCGCTCCCCGCTGCCCGAGAGCGGCAACGGCTCGATGACCATGGCTGCCCTTCTCATCACCAAGGAGCTGCGCAGCGACTGGAGCAAGACACGCGTGGAGTGCATCTCGCTCAACCGCGACGTGCGCTCGAACCATGTTTACGGTGCAGTCAAAGGTGATGTCTTTTCCTTCGCCGGTCGCTCGACGAAAGACACACTGATGCGGCTGTTGCAGCAGGTCGGCGCAAGCGCTCGCGAACGCCTCAAGGTCGCTGCGGCGGAACGTTGGAACGTGCCCGTCAGCGAGGTCGAGGCACGCAATGGCCTCATCGAGCACGCACGCACCGGTCGCTCGCTCCGCTATGGAGAGCTGGCGGCCGACGCAGCCAAGGTGAAGCTCGACAAAGAGCCCGACATCGAGCCGCTCGAGGATGCCGCGCTCGGAAACATCGCCCGCGGCAAGATCGTCGATGCGCAGATCGTCAATGGCAACGCCATATACGGCATCGACGCACAAGCACCTGGGATGATCTACGGTGCGCTCATGCAATCACCGGTGCACGGCGGCAAGCTCAAGCACTATGACTTCGAGGCGATCCGCAACATGCCTGGCGTCCTGGGCATCGTCGTCATCGATCCCAGCGAGCCGCGCAAGCGCCTCGACCTGCCATTGCAGGGCATCGAGAGCTGGGCGCAGAGTGCCGTCGTGGTCGTGGCTGAGCACTACTGGCAAGCGCGAAAAGCGCTCGAGGCCTTGCCGATCGAATGGGACGACGGTCCCGGCGCCCAGTGGAAAAGCACGGCGCAGCTCGATCAGGCATTGCTCGAGGCGCTGGAGCACGAGGGCGAAAAGATCGTCAAAGACGAAGGTGATGCCCTTGGTGCGCTCGCTGCGAGCGAACGGATCATCGAGGCCACCTATCGCACCCCTTACGCCGATCAGGCACCGCTCGAGCCGCTGAACGCGATGGCGCTCGTTACCGACGATCGTGTGGAAGTGTGGCACTCCGGATCCATTTCCGCACAATCGTTCATCGTGGCAGCCGAAGAAGCCGAGGTGCCGTTCGAGAAAGTGCATCTGCACCAATGTCTCGTCGGCGGCAACTTCGGTCGGCGCAATTTCGGCGATGACCTGCGCATTGTCGTCGCCGTCGCAAAGAAGTTTCCCGGTCGACCGGTCAAAGTCATCTGGTCGCGCGAGGAAATGATGCGCCAAGGCCGCTATCGCTGGCACACCGCAGGCAAGCTACGCGCTGCGCTCGGCGACGATGGCATGCCGCGCGCGCTGCAGGCACGGATCTGTCAGACCGGCTACGGCGTCGCAGGTCTCGACAATGTTGCCTACACCAACGGACTGATCCCGAACGTGCGGATCGAGACCCGTGATATTCCGATTCACATTCTGTGGGGCTCTTACCGCGCGCCCGGGTACAACTCCTATGCGTTTTTCGTCGAGTCCTTCATCGACGAATGCGCCGCCGCGGCCAATATGGATCCGCTGGAGTACCGCTTGAAGCTGCTCGAAAAGCACGCCGATCCAGGCTGGATCAAGTGTCTGCGGGAAGTCGCGGCGCGCGCAGGCTGGGGCAAGAAACTGCCGCCGGGACAAGGACAAGGCATCGCGATCAGCAATTGGGGAAACTGGGGCAGCAACGATCCGCAGGCCGGCACGACTGCCGCCGTCGTCGCGCATGTCGAGGTATCGCGTTCTGGCGAGCTGCGTGTCCTGCAGCTCGACATCGCATTCGATTGCGGGCGCGTCCTCAATCGCGATGCCGTCGTCGCGCAGATGGAAGGCGGCATGCTCTTCGGTTTGAACATGTCGTTGAACGAAGAGCTCAACATCGCCAACGGCCGCATCGTCGAAGGGAACTTCGACCAGTATCCCATGCTACGCCTCGCGGACACACCGCGACTCAACGTGCATTTCGGCGGCTTGACGGGGCATGCGCGCTATTCGGAAATCGGCGAGCCACCCGTCGGACCCGTAGGACCCGCCGTGGCGAACGCCATCTTTCGTGCAACCGGCAAGCGCATTCGCTCGATGCCGTTTCGTAAGCACGACCTGCGCTGGACCTGAGCGCGGAATCCTGGCTGCGAATGCGTGATCGCTGCGGGATGTTCGCTAGCAGGCGGCGGTGCCGGCAACTCAGAGCGACTAAACACTAGAGATCACAGAATCGCGACTGCCGCTCTCCACCTATCTTCTAGACCTTCCTGTTGTTCCCCTGCTACAGCAGCACGAGTGCTGTTCCAGCTCGCTTGATGCATCGATTCGCGACGCGGTTGTCGACATCATGAGGTGATATGCGGAGCGGCGCCGTATCGGCGCAGCAACAACTGCTCCGTGCAACCTCGAGCGTCGTGGCACACGCCCTCGAGCCGCACCGTGCCGGGCAGCTCTTGTGACGAGCCAGGCCCCGGCACAGAATCGCGGCTTTACATACAACAACCGGCACTAGGATGGGCTGAATGCCAACCCAAAAACGCCATAAGCCTGCCGCACCTCGCAAGATAAACAGCGCGCTGCGCATACATGGCTCGATTGCTCGCGACCTAGGGATTCGTATCGTTTCCGGACGCTACCAGCCCGGCCATGTGCTGGCCGGGGAGGTCGAAGCCAGCGAACGGCTGAATGTATCCCGCACTGCCTACCGAGAGGCCGTGCGCATACTTGCTGCCAAGGGGCTGGTCCGCAGTCGTCCGCGGACTGGGACACGCGTGAGCCAGCCAAACGAATGGCATCTTCTCGATCCAGACGTTCTCGCTTGGGCGTTTTCTGGCGACCCAGAACCGGAAGTCCTGCACGGACTGTTCGAGCTACGCGAGATCATCGAGCCTGCCGCCGCCGCGCTCGCCGCCACCCGACGTGACCGAAGACAGCTCGAAGCGATGCGCCGTGCTCTAGAGGCGATGGCGCAGCACACGCTCAATACCGAAGCAGGCCGGCTCGCCGACAAGCAATTTCACGCCGCGCTGCTGCGTGCGACCTGCAATCCCTTCATCATTTCGCTCACGAACAGTGTCACGGCTGCCGTCCAGGCGCTGACCGAGTTCAAGATCCGTGGCGCGGCCCTCAAGCGCGACCCCGTGCCGGATCATGTGCGCGTCTATGAAGCAATTGCCGCTAAAGACGCCGAACGCGCACGCGCCGAAATGAGCGAGCTCATACGGCTCGCAATCCTCGATACGCCAATGAAGCAGCGGCCCAAGCACTCTGCCAGCAGCCGCTTCCTCGTTGACTAACCGACGGATGCCTTGCGAGCGGCGCGCGTGTACGGCTACCATCAATTGTCTGAGTAATATCGGGGGGTCCTGCCAGGGTGCAGACGCTGCGCACGATGCGCAGTGTGCGCAGGACACATTACGAACAACCTCACCGCCTCGCGATACATTTGCAAGATCCGCGAATGGCGCAGACAACATCTAGGAGCTCGCAGATGATGATGGGGAAAACCATTAGAACGTTCTCGCTGGCGGCGGCCTGCGCCTTCTTGGGGCTGGGTGCATCGGCCAGCACACACAGCGAGACCATCAACGTTGCGGTGACGATTCGCGCCGATCAACCCGGGCCGACGATTCGGCCGGAGATCTACGGGCAGTTCGCAGAGCACCTCGGCACCGGCATCTACGAGGGCGTATGGGTCGGTGAGAATTCCAGCATTCCGAATACCAATGGCTATCGCAACGACGTGATCGAAGCGCTCCGTGAGCTCAACGTGCCCGTGGTGCGCTGGCCAGGCGGCTGCTTCGCCGACGAGTATCACTGGCGCGACGGCATCGGCCCGCGCGACAAGCGGCCTGTCAAGGTGAACACGCATTGGGGCGGCGTGGCCGAGACGAACGAGTTCGGCACGCACGAATTCATGACCTTCGCCGAGATGATCGGTGCGAAGGTATACATCAACGGCAACCTCGGATCGGGCACTGTGCAGGAGATGGCCGAGTGGATCGAATACATGACCTCGGACACCAACTCCACGCTCGCCAACGAGCGCCGCAAGAACGGCCGCGATGAGCCGTGGGAGGTGCATTACTTCGGCATCGGCAATGAAGCCTGGGGGTGCGGCGGCAACATGCGGCCCGAGTACTACGCCGACCTCTTCCGTCATTACGCGACGTACATCAAGACGCCGCCCGGCAAGCGCCCGAAGATCATCGCGAGCGGTGGCTATGGCGAGAGCACCGAATGGGTCGATGTATTGACGAAGATGGTGGAGAAGGACATGGACGGCATCTCACACCACTACTACACGCTGCCGCTCGGCGACTGGGAGAAGAAGGGTAAGTCCACCGGCTTCCCAGAATCGGAATGGATCTCGACGCTCGAAAGAACGATGCTGATCGACAAGATCATCGCGGACAACATCAAGATCCTCGATGAGCGGGATCCAGAAGGAAAGATCGGTTTCTATATCGACGAGTGGGGCACCTGGTACGACCCGGAGCCGGGTCGCAACCCAGGCTTCCTGTGGCAGCACAACACCCTGCGCGATGCGCTCGTTGCAGCCGTCAACTTCAACATCTTCCATCGTCACGCCAAGCGCGTGCACATGGCCAACATCGCGCAGATGGTCAACGTGTTGCAGGCGATGATTCTGACGGAGGGCCCGCGGATGGCGCTCACGCCGACTTATCACGTCTTCCACATGTATAAGCCGTTCCAAGGCGCCACCTACCTGCCGACCGACGTCGACACGCCGCATTACAGGCTGGGTGACTCGGCAGTGCCGGCGGTGACCGTCAGCGCCGCACGCGGCACAGATGGCAAGATTCATTTCGCGCTCGCGAATTTGGATCCGCACCGCGAGGCAAGCGTGCAGACGAGCCTGCGCGGTGCACAGGCAAGAGCCGCAACGGGTCGTGTGCTCACCGCCAAGACGATGGACGCTCACAACACGGTCGATGCGCCCGAGAACGTCAAGCCGGCACCGATCAGCGCCAAGCGCAGAGGCGATACGCTGGTGCTGCGTCTGCCGCCCAAGTCCGTCACGGTCGTGACATTGCAGTAAGGACGTGACCTGATGCGTGCTCCCGAGCTGCAGATCGTCACACGGTGTCAGTGATGGATCGACGGGAAGCGTTGAAGACATTCGGAGCCGCGACGGCCGGCGCGTGGCTGGGCAGTCAGCTCACCGCCCTGCCGGCCGTGGCCGCAGTCTCGAAGCCTCGCGCAGCACTGCAGCCTTTTCCGCTTAGCGCCGTTCGCCTGCTCGACAGCGACTTCTCTGCAGCTCAAGCACGCAATGCCCGCTACTTGCTGGCGCTCGATCCGGACCGACTGCTGCACAACTTCCGTGTCAACGCGGGCCTCAAGCCGAAAGCACCCGTGTACGGCGGTTGGGAGTCGGTGGAGCCGTGGATCGACATCCGCTGCCACGGGCATACGCTCGGTCACTATCTGAGCGCATGCGCGATGCACTACGCGGCAACGGGCGACGACGTGTTCAAGGAACGCGTTGCCTATGCCGTGTCCGAGCTTGCCGCTTGTCAGGCCGCAAGCAAGAACGGGCTCGTTTGTGCATTTCCTGATGGCCCTGAGCAGCTCGAGCGCAGCTTGCGCGGCGAAGACTTCGTCGGCGTGCCTTGGTATACGATGCACAAGATCTACGCCGGCTTACGCGATGCCCACACCTTCGCTGGCAACGAGCAGGCGCTCGATGTGCTCGTAGGCTTGAGTGATTGGGCCTGGAATGCCACCCGCCCGCTGAGTGACGCAGCGATGCAGAAACTGCTCGATCGCGAGCACGGCGGAATGAACGAGATCCTGGCGGACGTATACACGCTCACGAACGACGGGCGCTATCTACATCTCGCCGAGCGGTTCTCGCACCGCGCGCTGCTCGATCCGCTCGCCGCGGGGCGGGATGTGCTCGACGGGCTACACTCCAACACGCAGATTCCGAAGGTCATCGGATTCGCTCGGCTCTACGAGCTGACCGGCAAGCCCGAGTACGACAAGGCAGCGCGTTTCTTCTGGGACCGTGTGGTGAATGCGCGCTCCTTCGTGACGGGCGGCAACGGCGAAGGCGAGCATTTCTTCCCACCGCACGAGTTCGTGCAACGTCTCTCGTCTGCGAAGACGATGGAGACTTGCTGCACCCACAACCTGCTCAAGCTCACGCGCAAGCTCTTCACGCTGGAACCGAACGCGCGCTATGCCGACTACTACGAGCGCGCGCTCTTCAACGGCATTCTTGCCTCGCAAGATCCCGACAGCGGGATGGTGACGTACTTTCAGGCAACCCGCCCCGGGTACGTGAAGCTCTATTGCACGCCCTTTGATTCGTTCTGGTGCTGCACGGGCTCTGGCATCGAGAATCACACCAAGTACGGCGATTCCATCTACTTTCACGACGACGAGTCCCTGGCCGTGAATCTCTTCATCGCATCGCGCCTCGAGTGGCGCGAACGCGGTCTGACGCTCACACAAGCGACACGCTTCCCCTACGAGGAACGGTCGCGGCTGACGTTCGAGCTCACCTCACCGACCAGCTTGGCGCTGCGCATTCGCCACCCGGCCTGGTGTCGCGAGCTGACCGTCATGGTCAACGGGCGACGGCACCTCGTCAGCAAGCAAGCTGGCTCGTTCGTCACCATCGAGCGTCGCTGGCGCTCTGGCGACACCGTCGAGGTACAGCTGCCGATGCACTTGCATGCCGAGCCGCTCCCCAATGCTCCCACCTTCGTGGCCGCGCTCTACGGACCGATCGTCCTTGTGGGACGAATGGGCCGACACGGCATCACCCCCGGCGCCGATCTCATCGTCAACGAGCGTCTTTCCGGCACCATGCTGAACGATCCGACGCCAGTGCCGGCATTCGTCGGCACGGCTGAATCCTTCATCAGCTCGTTCGTAGGCACGGGCGAACCGCTGCACTTCGTCGTGCGCGGTTTCGAGCAGAATCGCGAGATCCAATTCATGCCCTACTTCGCCCTGCATCACGAGCGCTACAACATGTACTGGAGACTGCAAGGCTCGAGTTGACGAGCCAAGGTGCCGGTGCAGACCTCGGCATCGTCCCTGTGACGGCAACGCAGTTAGCCCCTTGCGTCGTGCGATTACGCCTGCTTCGCACACTGCAGTATTATCGAGCCGTGGTGCGGTAAGGTCGGTCTAGCCGACTTCGCCGACGCTGTGCGCGACCGCTAGCACGCGGTCACTCCTAATGGGGATCGGCACGGTGTTTTGCGGCGCGATAGCCCCCCGATGAGTCTGACAGTCGTCATCTGGATGCACGCCACGCGCGGCCATCGGTCTGTCGCGATCTTCGCCGCCCCATGAGCGCGCGCATCGGCTAGACTTGGGCTGTGAAGCTCCTGGCTAGAGGTATGCCTGATGGCTTACGAGAAGCACCTGTACCTGATCTTGTATCCGAACCCTGCCCTGGTTGCCTCCCAGCTGACGCCCGAGGCATTCGCACGGCACTATCTGATCGGGTCAATCCGCCACTACAGCGGCAAGCTCATCTTCGCTCAGGTCGATCCTGCTTTTCGCCATCCGTACTTCGACATCGATACGGCCATGAAGGCGCTCGTCCCACATCCGGACGGCACGCCCAAGCGAACCAAGTTCATCTCCACATATCGCGTGCTGGAGCACATGGACCTCGATGCCATTAAGCGCCTCTATCTATCGACCGCAGAAGCGCACGTTCTGGAGCTGGAGCCGCAGGCGTACGACAAGGTGCATCAAGAAGGCTACCTGCGTACGTTCGCCGAGATCGCCCCACTGTCCATGCTCATCATGAGCCCCATGGACATGCGCGAGTTCGGCAGGTACATCACGCAGCCCGGCAATCCGAAGGGCTGTCCCAAGCTCTTTTATACGCAGATCGAGCTGGACGTCGACGAGTTCTTGGAGACCTTCGAGAAGAACCCGTTCATGCCGGCGCCCTTCCCGTTCCTGCACCCATCGAAGCTACGCGATGCCATTCTGGAAATGAAACAGCGCCCGGACAAGAAGACCAAGGGTCTATCCCTCAGCTGTCCGCTTGATCAAATCTCGTTCAAAGCGATTCGGCACGGATTCATGTTCGCCGCGCAGGACCAGGCCAAGTTCTTCCCCATGCCGAGCCTGCACGATCTGGAGACGAAGCATTATCAATTCTGGCGTTACATCTGAGCGCCCTCGGATTGCGTGCGCGGGCTGTGCCTTTTGGGCTCGCTCGCGCCGCTCGGCAGCCAACTCACTCGCTCCGTCCCTCTTCTTTCGACGTCGGCTGGCGCACCGGTCCCATCGCGCGCCATACTTCCCGAGGGACCTCGTACTGCAGCGCGATGAATTGCTGATCGCGAAAGCCGAGCAGCTCTCGCTGCACCAGCAAGCCCCACAACGCCTCGCCTGCGACCGCGACGAGATGAGCGCGAACGCTGGCATCCGCAGATCGAGCGCCGCGCGTCACTGCCACATCGTAGTCACGCAGCTCGTCCAAGGCGCGTCTGAGTTTGCGGCCGGCCTCGCCTAGAGAGATCGCGGCCTCTTCCAGTAACTCGTAATTGAGCGGCTCGTCGAAGCGTATCGACATCTCATCTGGCTGTGTGCTGTAGACGGGGGCCGTTAGTCCGACTCGTCGAACTCCGGCGGCACATCGCGGCCGGCCAACCCTATGAACGGCTTGTCCTTGGCCTCGAAGCGCGCACGCGCTTGCGGATCGGACAGGGCTGCTTCGAGCGCGGCGTTAAGCTCGTATACATCCGTGTCGTAGCCAGCTTCCTTGAGCGCACGCGTGAATGCATCGACGTGGGCGCCACCCGCCTGATAAACGTAGGGCGCAAACTCCGGATCGATGTCGAGGTCGTACGGGTTCTCGTAAGACGCTTGGCAACCGAGCGCGCTCGTGGCGTGGTAGTTGCGACACGTCTGCGGGCGCACTTCATAAATCGTGCAGCGTGCCTCGTCGAGGAACGGACATTTCACGTTGCGACGCATACGATCCAGGTCGTCGAGCTCTCGTAACGCAGCTGCATTGGCCGTGACTTCCTCGCGCAATCGCGCCAGCTGCAACGCACTGAACGCGTGCTCGACGCGCTCCAAGATGCGAAAAACTTCGACTGCGCGCACGTCCACAGTGAAATAACAACACCACGCACATCCAGCGCGGCACGCCAAGGTACCCGAACCAGGTGCCGAGCGGAGGCGCTCGTCGTGCCGTATCTGGGAGCGAGCCAGCGCCTCGATGGGTCCGAAGTGCTGAAGGTCCTGCTGTGCAGCGCTGTGCTCCGCACTCAAGATGCCGCGGATATAGCCGGGGTCGAGCGTAATTTCCATGCGCCCATTGTACGTGACCCTCCGATTTGCGGCCGCACCCGCTCGACCGCGATCTAGGGTCACTACAATGGGACTACGCTACTTACTTCAGCCCGCACCTTCGCGTCGCTGCTGGCGCATCTGCTGCTCGCACGCCTTGCGCGCCTGGTCGGCCGAAAGCGCATCGTTCTGCGCGCGCATGCGCTGCACGCAGGAAAGAATTTGGCTCTCCTCGTCTCCGGTGGCAGTGCGCGTCGTCTCACGCTGATGAGGTGACGAGCTCGCTGCGGGATCGGAATCGCGCGTCGGCGCTGCTTCTTGCGCCTCCGTGGACGTGGCTTCTCTTTGATGAGGGCTCGACGCCGCGGCAGGATCGCTCTCTTCGGTCGGTTGGTTCTGTGCCCAAGGCGCCGCGCTGACGAAGGCGACTGCGACCAAACCGAATAATGTCGTCTTGAGATGCTTCATGATGGTCTCCGTGATGATCACTCACGGGACGCGCTGCGCAGCTGACTAGTTCCGCGATAGAGCATGCCTGACAGCAGCTTCTCCTCAATGGGTCATGAAAGCACGGACCCCGTTCAAGCCCATCTGCACGCTGATCATCACGAGCACCATGCCCATCAAACGTTCCATCGCCGCCAGACCGCGTTCGCCGAGCACACGATAAAAGAACGGCGCGGCAATCAAGATCGCGGCCGTCAAAGCCCACGCCACCGTCAACGCGAGCCAGAGTTCCACCGTGGCGCTTGGGTCGGCCCGTTGTAGCAGTAGCAGCGCAGCCATTGCGGAAGGACCGGCGATCAGTGGTACTGCAAGCGGAACGACGAGCGGCTCACCTTCAGGCGAATCGCTGAAGCTGCCTCGCTGGGGAAAGATCATGCGCACAGCGATGAGGAACAGCACGATGCCGCCGGCAATGCTGATCGTCTCCTGTTCGATGTGGAGGATCTGTAGGAACCGATCACCGAGCAGCATGAACACGAGCAGCACGCCATAGGCAATCAGCACCTCGCGCACGACGATTCTGCGCCGGCGATGCCGAGGAACGTTCTTCAGCACGGACAGGAAAATCGGAACGTTCCCCAACGGATCCATGATGAGAAACAAGGTGACGATCGCCGAGCCGATATCCGTCATGCGAAACGCCCAGGTACGCGAAAATGAGAACGGCAGACACTATTGCGCGGCACGCCGGCTTCTCGCAAGCGCCCACCTCGGCTGTAGACGTAGACAACACACGCACGCCTCCCCCTATTACCCACTCCCCTCTCAAACCGGCAAACCCAGCTCCCGCAGCTGCGCTCGCAGGGTCGCAGCACCCGTGAAGTGGATAGACCGCAAGCCCACCTCGCGCGCTCCCTGCACGTTACGGGGGCTGTCGTCGATGAAGATGGCGCGCGGGACGTCGACAGAGAAACGTTCGATCAGCAAGCGAAAGATCGCCGGATCGGGCTTGATCAGCCCGACTCCTCCGGAGACGAGAATGCCCTCGAACCAACGCAAGAATTCGTAGCGCTCGAGCGCGATTGGAAAAGTATCCTGCGACCAGTTCGTCAGGGCCAGCAAGCGGACGTCGCAGTCGCGCAAGTCCCGCAACAATGCCACTGTGTCCTCGATCGGGCCGCCGAGCATCTCGTCCCAACGGTCGCGGTACGCGCGAATCTGCGCCTCGTAGGTGGGATGTCTAGCGATCGCCTCTGCGATGGCCTCGGCCCAGCTGCGCCCGGCATCTTGCCGTTCGTTCCATTCGGGATGACACACCTCGGCAAGGAAGCGCTCCATCTCGGCCACATCGGCGAAAATCTTTCGGTAGAGGTGCCGCGGATTCCAGTCGATCAATACATTGCCCAGATCGAAGATAACCGTGCTGATGTTCGTCACAATTGTTCTGTTCTCAGAGCGCGAAACGACAAGGGTTGGCGAACGGAATTGGCCGCTCCAGTTGGCGAGACAAGCTACATCAGAACCAGAGGACCGGTCCGGCGTGCGGTCCGAGCAGGACCAAGTACGCCGCTCGACGGCAGATCACAGCGCGATGGCGCCCGCTCGCGCTCTGACACCTTGCGGCGAGATCTGCCGCGTCCTCACTCACCTTCAGTAGCGCTCGCGTTGCCGTCGTGGCAAACGGGCGAGTTTGCCATCGTGCGGTCGCGCTTGGCCAGCCACGCGTCCTGCCTGGGGTAAGGGACACGGTCTGAGAAAGATTCGCAGATGGGGGACGGCCTCGCTGTGTAAACGGCGGCCGCGAGGCAGCAGGCGGAACGTGCGAATACGCCATCCGTTAGCACGCCCACCCCGCTGCGAGCTGCGTGTCCTCGCTCTGTCGGCGCCTGCGTGTCCCGTATGATCCGGCTCCGGCGCGTTCGGCGCCTGCGTGTCCCGCGGTGGGATTCCGCCCCGCCGCGAGTCGCGTGCCTGTCTTGTCTGCTCTGCTGGCCTGTTCCCGCCAACTGCGTCTCCTGAGCTTGGCTTTGCTGTGCACGCCCCGCTACCAGCTGCCTGGGTATCCCGGCTTTGTCCGTCCCGGCTTTGTCCGGCTTTGCCCGCGTGTCCCTATTTCCGTTGTCCGCGTGTCCCTATTTCCCTATTTCCGATTTCCGTGCCGCCTGCGTCTCGCCGGTTTGTCCCCTCCGATCTGCGTGTTCCGGCTGATCTGCTGACTCAGCGACTGGCCGAGCAGGCCCCGTCTAGATTTTGTGCGGCAATCCGAAGACACTCCGCGGTTCCCGCTGTTTTCTTGCAGAGATCAAAATGAGAGACCAGACAATTGCCATTCACGGCGGCTACGAGACCGAGCCCACCACCAAGGCCGTAGCCACCCCGATCTATCAAACCGTCGCCTATGAGTTCGACAACGCCCAGCACGGGGCAGACCTCTTTAATCTGGCCGTACCGGGCAACATCTATACCCGGATCATGAATCCGACCACGGATGTGCTCGAAAAACGCGTGGCGATGCTCGAGGGCGGTGTCGGGAGTTTGGCACTGTCGGCAGGTAGCGCGGCGATCCACTACGCGATCATCAATCTCGCGGAAGCGGGCGACAACATCGTCACGGTGCCGCAACTGTACGGTGGAACCTACACCCTGTTCGCTCACATGCTGCCCAAGCTGGGCATCGAAGTGCGGTTTGCAGACGGCGACACAGCGGCAGACCTCGAAAAATTGATCGACAAGCGTACGAAGGCGATCTTTTTCGAGACGATCGGCAACCCCGCAGGTAACATCGTTGACGTAGCCGCGGTCGCGCAGATGGCTCGCAGCCACGGAATCGCCACGATCGTGGACAACACCGTTGCGACGCCTGTGCTCCTGAAGCCCATCGAGTACGGTGCGGACATCGTGGTGCATTCAGCGACCAAGTACATGGGCGGCCACGGCACCACGCTGGGCGGCGTGATCGTCGACTCCGGCCAGTTCCCGTGGGCCGAGCACAAAGAGCGCTATCCGATGTTCTCCGAGCCCGAGCCGTCGTATCACGGCATCGTCTACGTCGATGCGCTCGGGCCGGCAGCCTATATCGGCCGTGCGCGCACCGTGCCGCTGCGTAATACTGGTTCGGCGCTCTCGCCGTTCAACGCCTTCCTCCTCCTGCAGGGCATCGAAACGCTGCCGCTGCGCATGGAACGCCACTGCCAGAATGCCCAACGGGTGGCCGAGTTCTTGAAGGAGCACAAGCGCGTGGAATGGGTGAGCTACGCAGGCCTGAAGGACCATCCACACTACGAGCTCGCGCAGAAATACATGAAAGGACGCGCGTCGGGCATTCTGACCTTCGGAGTCAAGGGAGGGTTCGAGGCAGGCGTGAAGTTCTACGATGCGCTGAAGCTTTTCAAGCGCTTGGTCAACATCGGCGATGCCAAGTCCCTTGCATGCCATCCGGCCTCCACGACCCATCGTCAGCTGACAGAGGAAGAGCAGCGCAAGGTCGGCGTCACGCCGGAGATGATCCGCCTCTCAGTCGGCATCGAAGACATCGAAGACATTCTCGAAGACCTCGATCAAGCACTGCTGGCAAGCGCCTAAGTATCGAGCGAGTGGGTCGAGGATCGGCCCACTCGCTCCGGGACATGCACTTCCCGGACTGCACACCCTAGCCTGGGACACGCACTTTCATACCCCTCTGCCTCTGCCGCAAATCCTGGGACACGCACGTTTCGACCGTAGCAAGCGTCGGTGTGTCCGAAACCACTCGACTAGACTGACGCTTCTTTTGGGCACGAGGTCGTTATCGATCGGATCGTCCTCGGCCTCTCACGTGCCCCTGGTGTCCGCTGGTGTCCGCTCGTGTCCGGTGTCCCTGTGCAATCCTGACCGGGGGATAGATTCGGAAAGGCAGAGCCAGAGCGAACTCTCAATGCCATCAGAGCCTCACGGCGCGTTCAGGCGGCACCTGAAGCGTACACCACGCTTATGCCATTACGCCGCTAAGCTCGAGTTACTGGATCACTCTTCGCCGAGCGATACGAGGTATTCGACGATCGCCTTACGTTCGCCAGGATCCGTGATGCCTGGGTATGGTTGCATGTTGTTCCCGGGCACGACAGCTTCAGGATCCTCGATGAATCGGTCGAGAATCTGTGCATCCCATACGATGCCGGAGGTACGCATTGCCTCCGAATATGCTGGGAAGGCCGACTGCCCTGCCTTCCGCCCGACGATTCCGTGAAGCGAAGGACCGAGCCGATGGTCGTCAGGCCTAATGGAATGGCAGGTACGGCATCTGTTATTGAACGTGGCCTGTAACGATTTCGTGGCTTCTCCCGCCGACAACATCGGCGCCGTAGCCGCCGCCATGAGCGACACCACTCCTAAGCGTGCAACGACACAAACCACGGGCTCACCTTCCGCATTTCCTCGATGAACGCGACACCTGCGATGGAGTTCCGCGTCCTCAGTCCGCGTCCTCAGGACATGCACGTGCCGTGTGGGACACGCACCTAACATCCTACCCAGCTGCGCCTGCATCGCACCGCTGCAACCAATACACTGTTTGGCGCTACTCTGCCCTCAGACGGCGCTCTTTCGTAGACTTCGACCCTATGGTCTCGAGGTAGTGCTTTGCGAAGCTCGGGCAACACACCACACCGACCCTAAGCGCCCGTCGCCTTGGAACATTAGGCGTATAGCCGTTGAGCTACCCGCAGCCCGCTGATCCAGTGTTGACCCAAAGCGCTCGCATGGATTCGTAAGCGGCTCAAGCGTCCTATCGCGCGCCCGAACACATTACCCCGCGGTCTCATCGTTTGTCGCCACTCGGTCGGATCGATCTGCAGTCGGCACATGATTGCCGGTAAGGACCGGTCGATATAGCCGCGCTTGTCTTGTCGGATTACGCGACCAGTCCAATCCACCAATTGCAAGTACTCCGGCAGCTCGAACGGGATGCTAGGCCGAGATTGTGCCGCGTTGGCCGCGCGAAACGGCAGCAGAGGGACGCGCGAGATGTGGCGTGAAGCTCCTTGGCCTCGGATAGCCTTGATCCGTTCGTATACTGACGTGTACTCCGAAGTCTCAGGCGTCACGGCGACACCGGCTCGTACCGGATTCAAATCGACATACGCCATTGCCGTGAGGAGGCCTTCCACATCGAGTAGCGCTTGCGACTTGAAACGTCCGTGCCAGAATCGACCGTCACATCCGTCTTCAGCATTCGCACGGCGCGCGAGGTACTCATTCATGCATTTCATGAACCAGCTCAGATCGTAGAGCCGGTTGCGCCACTTTTCGATGATGGTTTCTGCGATCCCCCGTTCTTCTTCACTTGCGTTGCCAGTACGCCAACGTTTGACTATCTCAGGTTCGCGGAACAGGCGTGTCCACCGTTCAACCACTTCTTCAGTAGACAATCGCTGTGCCCGATCACGATCCACGTGAAGCACCAAGTGGTAATGATTAGACATGATAGCGTATGCACAGACGTCAATCGTGAAGACTGACGCAAGCTGCGCGAGACGGTCTAGCACCCATTGCTTTCGATGCGAATAGTCGCGCCCTGCGTACGCATCGAACCCCCACAGCCACGCTCTTCGAACGCAGCGAGCGACGACGTGGTAGTACGGCGTCTCACTGAGAGAAACCAGGCTCTTACGTGGGTAAGTCACAGCAACATGTATGAACCGGTGCAAGTTCAGCAGATAGTTATCGCGATCCCCTTGCATCAGGAACGCCAATTTCTGCTCACTTGCGGAGAAATACATCCCAGCACCTCGCCCGGTCGATCGGACTGCGTGCCAGTTTCGTGGATGCGTGCGTGGCATGCTGAATTGTGAGAAACGTGCGTGTCCCAAGCGTTCGCCAAGCGTTCGAGTGCAGTCTTCAACCGCGCTCCTTCGCCCGCTGGTGTGGTTCAGGAACCGCGTTGTGACGCGTGTCCTCGGAATCGTCCCCCCGCGCGTGGACGATCGCCGACGCGCACATGATGCAGGGCTCGAGCGTCACGTAGAGCGTGGTGTCCGTGAGGCGGTACGTGCCGAGCTTCCGACCGCCCGCCCGCAAGGC